>Ga0163152_10000127_pt1 | contig 122488 bp, 210 predicted proteins | sample OliLakLV19MP8IB2_FD_148635 | JGI IMG/M metagenome (GOLD analysis project Ga0163152, IMG submission 148635) | Freshwater microbial mat bacterial communities from Lake Vanda, McMurdo Dry Valleys, Antarctica - Oligotrophic Lake LV.19.MP8.IB-2 | ecosystem: Environmental > Aquatic > Freshwater >...
GCTTGTTAAGGACAACGATGTAATCGTTGTCGAGGATTTAAATGTTAAAGGAATGCTCGAAGCCAAAGGCTTCGAGGTATCTAAAGGAAATATAGCGGATGCATCTTGGGGCAACTTTGTTGCCCTCTTAACCTACAAGGCTGAAAGTGCTGGTAGGATCTTGATCAAGGTGAATCCAAAGAACACGTCGAAGACGTGTTCTTGTTGCGGGAATATTAATAAGCTCTTAACCTTACGGGATAGAGTTTACGATTGCGATGCCTGCGGCAACGCCATCGATAGAGATATTAATGCAGCAATAAATGTTAGAAGGCTCGGTACGAGCCTTGCGATATCCGGCGAAATAAATTCGCCGGATACTTTCAGAAGCCTCGCCCTAAAGGGCGAGGTAGTTCACTCATCGCATTCTTGAGAGTGATGGCGATAAAGATTTGCACGATCACCCATTTGATTTCAAGAGCCTTGTGCTTAAAGGATCTTATAAAAAGTATTATGCGATTGGGCCACAGTGGGGATTAGTAAAAGAAAGAGTGTTCAAGCCTCTTCGTATCAATTCTCACGCTCATGACGACGCTCATAAGATTGAGGTAATCAAAGGTCCGGTATGGACATTATTTTTCACTAATGGTCGTCTTCATGAGTGGGGATATCAGACTAATTTAGGCTGGATAGAAAACTCTCGTTATCGCTTAATGAAACGTAACGGTCAAATATGAATGAGAGCGATTACAAGTTGCTGGTAGATGAATTGATTTGGAGTCATACCAAAAACAAATCATTCACAACTATTGGTATAGAAGTATTCGCTGTGCGTATCATTAGCGGTTACGAAGATGGCGATCAGGATTCAGACAGAGTAGAATATTCTACTCCCATATTGCAGCGTGTCAATTCTATACATCAATTGGAAAATTTCACAGTTCAGGTAATGGCTAGTCAAGAAGGCCGCGCCGTTTTTAAATTCGGAACAGTGCCGATATCTGACGTCTGCAAATCACTGTCGTTTGCAGATAAGTTTGATCATTGTAAAGCAAGACTAACATTGGATGAGTTAGCTGAATTGTGTGCGGTCCTGTATAAGAAAAGTAGAACCATAAAGCTTATGATATGATTGATTTTAACAAATTTGTAAAAGATTTAGATGGCCCTCTGCTTGCAGGTGGCAGATCTAATTTATTTGAGTATAAGCGGGGTAATCTTCTTTTTCCGGAAAAGATGCGTTTTGTTCGTTTCAAATTTGGCAACTACTTTATGCAAATTGCTACTGGATGGAGCCCAGAAATTGGTGATTGCTCACAGCCGCCTAGGGCTCAACTTCCATTCAAAGAATACGAAAGTTTGTATTGCGTTATACGGCCCGATGATGATGGGGAGAAGCTTGTACGAATATTACAAGCATCCCCAGTCTGGAAAAAATTCAAAAAAGAACGGATATCTTGGTCAGGCCGAATCACCATGATAGATTTTTACGAGATCTATAGGCTTATTCAGAAGACAGAAAAGCTGACGGTTATGTTATGATGAAGTACGAAACGTAGGATTTACCATTGTGTCCAAGATTTGCGATATTGGAGTAATATGAGGGGCGAGTACGAAGAGATAGCTGAGGCGATACGTATCGAACATGACGAGAAGGCCGATGATCTGCTAATTGTGTTTCGTGTGACAAACGCAAAGTATAAACAGATTGTAAAACAAAACTGGACTAAAGATATGGAATTCAGAATAGTTAACAAGAAGTTGGTTGTGTTTAAGGATGAGTAATTTTCATACTAATCCTCCGTGCCCTATGTGTGATCGAGAGGCCCCTCGTGGAGGCTTTTCAGGCTCATCTAACTGGACATGTAATTGTGTAACTAAACCAAACGTTTCATACAAAGATGGTACCGTTTATCAAATCATTGGAAATTTCATAATAGTTGGACATCGTACTCAATGTACGTTTAAACGAATGCATACTGACGTACAGACAGTAGACGTTGATATAAGAGATGTACTCCATCTATCTCCAGATAATATTGAAATGATATGGAAAACAAATTCTTGGAGCAAGCTTAAAAAGATATCGTCTTTTACCTAAGGAAACAATGCCAACGTATTTACACGAATGTTTGAAGTGCACAGAAGAGTTCGAAGACTTTTACGGTATTAACGCCCCGCTGCCTCCATGCCCAAAATGTGGGGATGAAGGAGAAGTCCGTCGTCTTATCTGCGGCACCAACAAGGGTCAAGTTACTCTTACTGGTCAAGATTACACAAACAAGGTCAAAGCCGATACTGCGCAACTTAAAAGGGACGTCCGAACTAATGAAAATCTAAGGGCAAACCTGATAGGCGAAAATCGTTATAATCAACTTACTACTAAAAGGAGATAATATAGGATGCCCTCGTACGAGTACCAGTGCCCTGTCCATGGGGTTTTTGAAACGATTCAGTCTATAACTGCGCCTGCTCTAGAGGAATGTCCAACCTGCGCCGAAGAAGGCCGTAAGCAATGGGAGTGTAGTGATTGTCATTCGATGGGTTACTCACCTAAAGATGTCGATCTATCCAAGTGCTCGTCCAAGGAATGCGCGGGAAGTTATCTGCCTGGAGTGCCAGTTAAACCGAAGAAGCTAATTAGCTTGTCAAGTTTTGCATTGGTAGGGTCAGGCTGGGCCAAAGACAATTATAAATAAGGCACGCCGCATGTCCGCTGATCTCAAAGTTGCATCTCTCAAAAGAGCCATAAAGGTTTTAAAGTTTTTACTTACACTTGAAGATGTTGAACTGATCAAGTCAACTATAGAGCAGATAGTTGATAATCTAGAAGAAGATTCTAGGCTCCGATAACCTTATCAATGAGCGAGACTCTGTAGTATAATCCTATTATTGATAGGTTCATTCTTGTCGAGAGATTACGAGAATATTCGATATCAATATTTGGTTATCCTAATACTTCCCTAAGAGAGTGCCGAATGATAAGTGAAATAGAAGCGCAAGATTTGATGCTTAAACTAGTAAGTTTTAGAGCCCAGATAAAAAAGGGTGCATCCAAGACAGTGCATGCTGAGTATAACAAGCACCAGAACCTTTGTATGCAAAAATTTCGTTATCTCATCTCGATGAGAACGAATAAATACAAGGGTTTTGCTAACTACGATGACCTTAATCAAGAGGGCTTTGAAGCTCTTTGTAAGGCTATGAATAACTACAATCCAAAACGTGGTTCATTCTTCTGGTGGGCTCACAAATACATTGATACGAGAATCTCTAGGTCTGCGAATTTGCACACGGCAATTCGTTATCCGCTTAAGTTTGCTAAGACGACGACCCCACACAAGGAGTCTCAGATTCCGGTTATGATTGAGCCTCGTTTCAATCCAGATAAGATTTTGGAAAACACACAACTCAAGAACGCTGTCGAGTCCGCGTTGTCGCTGCTGAATACTGAACAGCGTGAGATAATCTCTCTTGCATTCGGTTTTACTGGAGATAAACCGCTATCGATCAACAAGATCTGTAAGCGTAAAAATCTCTCTCGTCTTCATTGCATGAAGACGATAAATAATGCTCTTGGCATGATCAAAGATAACATCAAACTTTGATCTGTTCTGAATGATGTGAATTAAAGAAGCGCTTTGTAGTTATGAGGCGTTGATGGGATGTTTTGCTTATAAGGCGCGATATGAAAAAATATACTTACAGTCAAGTTTTCGATTCTTCATTAGAATATTTTCAAGGCGATGAACTTGCAGCAAAGGTCTTTGCTGATAAGTACGCATTGCAGCGCCACGATGGCGGATACGAAGAGAAGACGCCCGCAGACATGCATCGACGTCTCGCGAGAGAGTTCGCTCGTATCGAAGCTAAGTATCCTAACCCGATGTCGGAGAAAGACATATTTGCGATGCTTGACCGATTCGCTTTGGTCGTTCCGCAGGGCTCGCCAATGGCTGGCATCGGCAACCCTTACCAGATCATGTCGATCTCTAACTGCTTCGTTCTTGAGTCACCTCTCGATTCCTATTCTGGAATCATGAAGACGGACCAGGAAGAGGCTCACGTCATGCGCCGCCGAGGTGGCGTCGGATTCGACATATCTAACATTCGGCCCCGTGGACTCCCTACAAATAATGCCGCGAAGACGACCGATGGCATCGGTATCTTCATGGAACGATTCTCTAACACGTGCCGCGAAGTTGCTCAGAATGGGCGGCGCGGCGCTCTTATGTTGACGTGCAGCATTCATCATCCCGAAGTTAAAACTTTTCTCAACATCAAGAAGGATTTGAAGAAAGTAACGGGTGCTAATATCTCGGTCCGAGTTACCGATGAATTCATGAATGCAGTCAAGAAAGGTGGGGAATACGAGTTGCGTTGGCCTGTTGAGTCCAAGACGCCATCGATATCTATAATGATCGATGCTCGCACAATTTGGCACGAGCTTATCTCTAACGCACACGCAGCGGCTGAACCAGGAGTATTGTTTTGGGATACGGCCAAGAAATATTCTCCGGCCGATATTTATGCTGACGCAGGGTTTGCCAGCACAAGTACTAATCCGTGTTTTTCGGGCGCTACCATGATAGCGGTTGCGGATGGTCGCAATGCTGTTTCGATTAAACAGCTAGCTGAAGAGGGCAAGGATGTCCCGGTATACAGCGTAGATGCCGCTTCCGGCAAGGTTTCCATCAAGATGGGTCGTAACCCACGCGTAACGGGTCACGATCAAAAGCTTGTGCGAGTGCACCTTGATGATGGCTCATTTTTAGATACAACTCCGAATCATACGTTTGTAGATTTAGATGGCAATAAAATAGAAGCCAAGGATCTTGTATTTGGCACAAGTCTTCCAAGATTCAATAAGTTCGAGGCAAGTGTAAAAAAAGGAAGCAAGCCTTATTATTTAGTTCATTGCGATACTAAAAATTATCATAAAGATCGTATATTCGAGCATCGCTTAGTAGCTAAGTTCAATGAACCAGATAAGTGGGAGTCTATGTACGCCGAAGCTAAAAAGAACGGTTGGACAAAAACAGGCGGAATCGTAGTTCATCACAAGAACTATAATCAGCTGGATAATAGTCCCGACAATCTTCAGATCATGACATTCAAAGATCATTCTAAGCTTCATGGAGAAATCGATCAAGCGGGTGAGAAGAACGGTCGTTGGATGGATGTTACCAACGAACAAATTAAGGAGGCCGCTCTAGGTTTAACAAAGAAGTTAGGTCATCGCTTTACTTATGAGGAATGGAATAGCTTCGCCAAAGATAATAATCTTCCACAGACATTTTCCAATTGTCGTGCGAAAGAATTTGGAAGCCTTTCCTTGGCTTTTGATTGTGCGGTAGAGCTTGGCATTGATAATGCCAGCGCAGATCCTCGCTTGGTCAAGACTTACAAAAAAGCTATCGATCAGGGTTACGTTGCGCGCATTGAAGGGTCTTCTGTTGTTGTTTCGCGCAATTGCGAACAATGCGGCGACTCGTTTGAAAATGATTATTTCAAACGAGAAATATCTTTTTGTTCGCATTCGTGTTCGCTAAAAAAGATCAATTCAAATGCGGAGATGCATGCGGCCCGCGTTGCAAAAATATCAGCTACTTATGAAGGGCGTTCCGTTGAATTGAAGCAGAGTCAGGCGAAGGTATGGTCGGGATTGAAGTTTAAGCTAAATCGCGAACCCATGTTGAAAGAGTGGGAACAAACTTGTAAGACAGAAGGGTTGTTCTATCGGCTGAAGACGAAGTTCGGATTTCAGAATATTGGTGAGCTTCGAGAGGCGGGAAATAACTACAATCATAAAGTTGTTCGCATTGAGGAGCTTGATGACGAGCATACGGTTTACAACATTACTGTTGATGATAACCATACTGTAGCGGTAGTAACTGATGTAGGTAAAGGTAAGCTGACAGGGGTATATGTAGCCAATTGTGGTGAAATAATTTTGAGTCCCAACGATTCGTGCCGTTTATTGTTAGTGAACCTATTGGGATTCATCGATCATCCTTTCAGTAATAAGGCTAAATTCAACGTCGTAAAATACGAAGACGTCGTTATGAAGTCACAGCGTCTCATGGACGATATTATAGATCTAGAAGTAGAATGCATTGATCGTATTCTAGCCAAGATTGACTCCGACCCTGAACCTGATGATGTTAAGCGCGTTGAGCGCGAGCTATGGTGCAAGATTCGTCATGCCTGCTTGAACGGTCGTCGCACGGGTCTCGGCATCACCGCCCTGGGCGACGCTTTAGCCGCTCTCAATATCAAATACGGTTCGGAAGAATCGATCGAGATGACTGATACGATGTATCGCCATCTTGCTATCGGTGCGTATCGCTCGACCTGTTTACTAGCGGGTGAGCGCGGAGCCTTTCCTGTATTCTCTCATGAGCTTGAGAAGGATCATCCATTTCTTCAGCGCATCTGGGATGCCGCGCCCGACGTCTACAAGCTATACAAGAAACACGGCCGCCGCAACATCGCACTCACCACGACCGCGCCAGCAGGATCCGTATCGATGTTGACGCAGACGACGTCAGGCATTGAACCTCCATACATGCTCAGCTACGTTCGTCGAAAGAAGATCAATCCAGCAGACAAAAATGCTCGTATCGATTTTGTCGATGATATGGGAGATTCGTGGCAAGAGTTTACCGTATATCATCCAGGCGTAAAACGCTGGATGGACGCTACTGGCAATGACAACATAGAAGAGTCTCCATATTTTGGAGGGACGTCTAACGATATAGACTGGGTTGCTTCTGCCAAGCTTCAAGGCGTAGCTCAGAAGTGGATTTGTCACTCGATATCCAAGACTTGTAATCTGCCAGCAGACGCCACAGTTGACGTTGTAAAGGACGTTTACATGATGGCGTGGGAAGTGGGCTGCAAGGGGTTTACTGTCTATCGTGACGGTTCTCGTGCAGGTGTTCTCATTAGTACAGATGAAGCGGCCAAGCCTGCCCGCGATCCGTTTACTCGTCCAGAGAACATCGAGATCATGATGGCGCCAAAGCGTCCGATTGAGCTGCCTTGCGATATCAAGAAAGTAAAGATTCAGGGTGAGCAGTGGACCATTTTCGTAGGACTGTTGAATGGAAAGACCTATGAAGTGTTCGGAGGACTATCGAAGTACGTTGACATTCCGAACAAATACAAAACTGGACGTATCATTAAGAACGGCAAAGTCGACGGTGTTACGGCATACAATTTGATTGTTGGAGATGGCGATGATCCGATGATCATCAAAAACATTGCTAACGTATTTGAGAACGCAGTTTACGGCGCATTCACTCGTACAATCTCGTTAGCACTGCGTCATGGTTGCCCACCACAGTATGTTGTAGAACAACTGACGAAAGATAAGTGGTCTGATATTACTTCGTTCTCTAAGGTAATGTCTCGCGTTTTAAAGGGATACATTCTGGATGGAACAAAGGCGGCGTCGGACAAGGTATGCCCTACGTGTCAAAAAGAAGCTGTTATCTATGAAGAGGGGTGCTTGAAATGTACTAATTGTGGATATGCGAAGTGCTGAATGGGATTTTTATCATTCTCCAAATTCGCCGGATACTTTCAGAAGCCTCGCCCTTTAGGGCGAGGTAGTTCACAGCCTTCCTAACGAAGCTAAGCCATTTTGTAAAAAACTTCAGGTAATGACGTGACTGAAAAATTATGTTCTTGGTTTCGCATCCATCATACGTATCGTCGTGAAACGAAGCTTAGAAAAGATTTTCAATGTGATTGCTCAGTAACTGTTTGGCAATCTGTGATTGATGGAATGATGGTGATATCGATCACAAGACTTGATCCATTTTACGATATTCAAATTAGATTTGAGCCAACAACTTTAGAAGACGCCCTCAATAAGGCCGATCAACATTTGATAGATATGGATATACCATTTATTCCTCGAAAATTTGAGGTAATGATATGACGTTCTATATTAATGGATCGTATACGTATGGAGGGTCTTTGCGTGGGCCACGTTGCCCTGAATGTGGAGATTATCCATCGCCTTACAATGATAAATATTGGCACTGTTATGGCTGTGGCGCCGGGAACGTAAGAATGACCTTTAGGAAAAATGAGCGTAATGAACAGGTAAAAGTTTTGTTCTCCAAGCTTCTCAATAGGCTCGGCCACCGATTCGACACTGACTGGACCGCTGCCTATTATGTACGCAGTAAAGAGGAAATACCAGATCCAGAACTAATCGATTGCTATCAACTTACTTGCAAGGTTTGCAATATGAAATTTGATATCACATTGATCGATTCTGTAGATGAAAAATATGCATTATGGCATGACCACACAAGTTTTAGAGCAATAGCTAGAGCTTTCGCTAAATATGAGCCGATTCAAATACGTATTAATGAAGATCATCACGGAAGAAAATTGCACAAAATGCACCCGTGCGTGTGCTCAAGTCTAAACATCTTGTTATAGATGCTGTGTAAGTTGACGCGTGCAATGGAAGCACGAATAGCTGGCAAGCCCATTTTATGGGACGCAGTTCTTACGTCGATGGCCTGAGAGATTTACTCTTTCGGGTTTTTCGTTAGGAGCAGTATGGAAAGATTATCATTAGATGACGTCAAGGGCTACATAGCGTTGGTAGATTTTCTAGATGAGGCGGTAAAACATTCTACGCACAGGATAGTGAATACGCGTTCACGCTATAATAATTTGGTAGGAATCGGATGTGTCACATGCGACACAGTGGTAACGAGCCAAACGTCTAAGTGGCTCGGTGCAGGCGCTGGATTCTCATCACTAGAAAACGCATTTGGTGATCTTGGTAAGTATCAGTTCGTCAAAGATTTGATTAAAGATTTCGAGAATTTACCGTATAAAGACATAGGTCCGGCCATAGCCGCATTATCTGTAAAGCACGCCGATGTTATCAAGCGTATAAAGAAACTACAGCTGATGCTTTAGAGTTATATACTACGCATGAATATAGGTGAAGATGAGGATGTCAAGGTTTTAGACCATGGCGTAGTTAATAATTTGAAGTTTGCGTTGTTGTTGTATGCTCATGCACATCACGATTTCATTCCGGCTGATAACCCACGTAATTTAGCTTTAGGATACGCATGTATCGATTGTGATGAGTGCTGGGAGATGCATATAGGACGTGCCAAGGAGTCTACTGGACATAAATCCATAGACGATTTGATAACAGCAATTTGTACATTTAGTATAAATAGGACCCAAGAAGGACTATTACCATTGCTTGAGTTACACGAAGAAGCGTCACTAAAACTTAAACGATTAGCGTGTATGATGTGAAGTTATATACGATGTATGTTCGTAGAAGATGAAGATTTCATTTCATTGCAGCTTTGGCTCCAGAGGGTGAACGTTCTAAAATGGTTAGATTTTTGTATGCTCATGTGCATAAGCTAGTACAATCTGATGATCCCAACCCATCTACAAGCTACTAAATCGATTCTGGCTACTACTTCTTTCGTTGGGCTTAACGCTTCTCGGCGCACGATTAAATTTACACCACGATATTCCCAAGATAGAAGATACATAATCATTTGCTCTTTCTATACTATTCGTATATATTCGTTTATATGATTGTTCTACGATTTATTCAGCATCACTTTTAGATGACTTATACGGTCTTGCTCGATTTCAACTCAAACAAACGTGCCGTTGAGGACGAGGAAAAAGCTAAATTTATACGCTCAATCCTTGAAGCAATGAATATCGAAGTCGATTTCTGGTCTCCACAAGAAACGACGCTAACAATAGAAACAAAAATCAAGCTCAGGGAACTCCTGAGTGAGCTGGGTCTTATTATCCTTGAAACAACGGATGGTGAGGTCGAGATTTATTTTGAACAGAAACTAATTGGAGAATGGAGGAAACCCTTTTATATGCTTAAGAAGGATCTGTCTCAAGTGGACCCTCGTAAAAAATTGTACCTAGAAATGCACGTAACTTTCTCTTCACCTTTGTTTGAAGAGCAGGTTTAACATCCTCCCTGAGGAACTTTGATGAGAAAAATAATTGTTCTCGATACTTCAGTCATAGCCTATGATCCACACAGCTTCAAGGAATTCAAAAATAGCGACCTTGTTATCCCAATAACAGTGCTTGACGAACTAGATAAGCTGAAATCTTTTGCAAACACCGCCGGTAAAAATGCGCGCATATTCATTCGTTTACTAGATACAATTTGTGAAAAAGCAGATGTAAATAAGCCTATTAAACTTGATGGAGATATTTTTCTTCGCCTCGATGCACAAGAGCGTGAAGTAAAAGTAGGCACCGATAAGAATTACGGTGACAACAAAATATTGGCAAGCGCCCTTTCGTTCCGAAAGGTCAGAGGTAAAGACCGTGAAGTTATTTTGGTATCTAGAGATATCAATCTTCGCATACGTGCAAGAACTCTTGGTATTAAAGCGGAACATTACGAGAAAGATAGAATCTCTCGCCTTGAACTATATACCGGAATGCAAACGATTACAAACGTAGATGACGGTGTCGTACTGAACGAAACTGGAATGCTTCCATTGCAGGGAACTAAATACGATTTATTTCCACACGAGTGTGTCAATTTCGTTGATACAAACAACGATGGAGTAGCTATTGGTAGAAAAATTGGAGACCGCATTCGTGTTGTCCAAAACCAAACGGTTTGGGGACTTGAAGCACGAAACCGCGAACAAGCATTTGCAATCAATATGTTGCTTGACCCTAAAATGCCTCTGCTGTCACTTATTGGTAAAGCAGGAACCGGTAAAGCGCAACCATTAGATGCTAAAATTTTAACACCTACTGGCTGGACTACAATGGGAGCTATAAAGCCTGGCGATGAGGTCATTGGTGATCACGGAAAGCCAATCAAGGTCTTAGGGGTTTACCCACAAGGTAAAAAGAAGATTTTTAGAATTGAATTTTCTGATGGCTCAAGCACTGAGTCATGTGATGAGCATTTATGGCTAACTAAAACAAGTTTAGAAAGAGATCAGGGTAAACAGGGAAAAGTAAGAGAGTTATCAGAGATTAGAAGTAGCTTGCTATATGGTAAAAATGCAAAGAAAAACCACTCTATACCAATGGTACAGCCTGTTGAATTTGACCCTGTCAACGTAGACATTGATCCCTATTTACTAGGCTTACTGCTTGGTGACGGGTCATTTAAAAATTCTATTTCAATTACCTCTGCGGATAGTGAAATAATCAATTACTGTAAAGATGTTATTCCGTCCGAATTAAGTCTAAAAATGAAAAGCGATGGAATTAGTTATTCTATTACTAAACGGCATCGTTCTAAAAACCCTAATGTTATATTAAATCATATAAAAAGCATGGGTCTTTTTGGTATTAGCTCGGCTGAAAAGTTCATACCACGAAATTACATGTTTAATACGAAAGCTGTTAGGCTTGCGGTTTTGCGAGGTCTTTTAGATACTGATGGGTTTTGTTCCAAATCTGGTTTTGATACTATATTTTATAGTACGTCTAAGCAACTTTCGGAAGATGTACAGTTTATCGTTCAATCTTTGGGAGGAAAGGCTGTCATTAAAAATAAGTTCACTAAATTCAAATACAAAGAATGCATAAAAGATGGCAAGCCAAGCTTTGCAGTCTATATTTCTTTGCCTTCCGACATTATACCGTTTCAGTTAACTAGAAAGAAAAATAGATTTGTTCCTCGTACTAAATACGTACCAAAAAGATACATAACAAATGTGTCTTTTGTTGGAGAGAAAGATGCACAATGTGTGTACGTAGATTCAGTTAGTCATTTATATGTTACTGACGATTTTATCGTAACTCATAATACACTGATCGCTATCGCGGCAGCTCTTGAGATGGTTCTTGAACGCCGCAAGTACGATAAGGTCATCATTTACCGCCCAATACAGGCAGTAGGTAACGACGTTGGATTCCTTCCAGGAACGCTTGAAGAAAAGATGGCTCCTTGGATGGGAGCTGTAATGGATAGCTTTGAACTTCTCTTTGGATCAAAATCTAAAGATAAGTGGCAGCTTATGATGCAGCAGTACATGGAAAGAGGTCGCATTGAATTGCAACCGCTGACCTATATTCGCGGCCGAAGCATACCAAATGCTTTTATCATTGTAGACGAGGTTCAAAACCTTACTAAAGACGATGTTAAAACAATTTTGACGAGAGCTGGTTATGGAACGAAAATAGTTTTAACTGGAGACATTGAGCAAATCGATGCCGCCCAGCTAGACGCTATTAACAACGGGCTTACCTATGTCGTCGAAAAGTTCAAGAAGTCTGAACTCGCCGGTCACGTCACCTTCACAAAGGGCGAACGCAGTCCGTTGGCAACAGAAGCATCAGATCTTCTTTAATATCTGTTCGACGCCGTTATATGAAAGCGCAACGGGCCGTTTCCGGCCCGTTGCAAACGGAGTATTTTGAATGGATAAAGAAGATAAAGATATGGCAATTCCGGAAGCGCCTGCGGCACAAGAGCGTATGCCAGATTCAGATCTATTGGCGTTAGAGCGCGCCAATACAAAGCGTCAGTTATCATTGAGTGATGCAAAAAACTCAACGTTAGCGGCCGAGGCGGCCGATATGGCTTATAAGAACCTAGTCCTTCAACTTTTTTTGAAGCATGGTCTCACAGCTGAAGACACAATTACTGTGGATGGTACTATCAATCGAAAGGTAAAGGCTTAATATGGAACTCCAAGAATTAGTAAATCTCATTCATCTTCGTAGGTTTCTGCATGAGGTGCAAAACGGTTACTCTGCTATAAGCAAGGACCAGCTTCGCGGCATCAATTCCAAACTGAAGGAACTTGATATTACCATCGTGAAGAATGCTCTCACGTCGAATCTTACGACCAAGGCATCGGTTGAGTTCACTTCTAGTGATGATGATTTTGAGACCTCCAATAGGCTTGTAGAGGAGGCTCGCAAAAAATCAGAGGCACGCAAAGCCAACATCTCAAAGGCTGGCGTTGACATTGAGAAGGCTGCTGGCGGAGTAACGCTGGCATCGGCACCACCAGACGTGGCTGAGGAAGCGCCAGTCGATGCCTCTACGCTTATGCAAAAGGCTTCTAAGGCTCCGGCAAAGCGTAAGGGTGCATTCTCTAGAACAGAAGAATGAAGCTATTATCCAAGCCTGGTAGTGCCGGTTCAATCGTATCTCTAAAAGGACCAGAATGGATCGGCGCGCAGCGTAGAGCTGGTTGTGCTTGTCGTGATGCCTTAGAAACTTTAGAACTAGAAGTTGCTAATGGAACGACCAGGTCATTAATAGAGCTTAGCGATTTGGCTGAATCTGTAATATTACAGCACAGCTGCACTCCTACATTCAAAGGATACAAGGGATTTCCAGCAGCCGTTTGTATATCTGTAAACAAACAACTTGTTCATGGTATACCCAGTGATTATAGATTGCAAGATGGTGATGTAGTTAGTTTTGATTTAGGCGCTACGTATTGTGGCGCCATCGCCGATACAGCTATTACTTGTATTTATGGTACAGCTAAGAAAGAGCACCAAGCTCTATTAGCCGCCACGTACCAATCTTTAATAGCTGGTATTCGCGCAATCAAAGTAGGACACCATCTCGGTGTTATCGGAGACGCTATTTATCGCGTCGGGAAACAACATGGTTTGGGAGTTATTACTGAGTACGGTGGACATGGGCTCGATCTTAATACTCCTCACGCTCCACCGTTCGTACAAAACCGCTCCGCTCCAAACGAAGGAATTGTAATTCAGCCTGGTCTTACGATAGCGATCGAGCCTATGTTCGTTATCGGTGTGCCCCGGACAAGTACATTGTCAGATAAGTGGACAGTGGTAACTGAGGATATCGGTGCTCATTTTGAACATACAGTTTTTGTGCATGTTGATCGCGTAGAGTGCATGACACTTAGAAGTAATGAAAGTGCATTATGAAGAAAATTGCCGTTGTAACTGAAATAGGCTATGTCCTTATTACTAAGGACACGGCCAAAGATCTATTCATTCTTTTGCTTGAGAAGTTTCTTGACGGTGATAAAGAAGAGAATATAGAACTTGATTTCAGTAATACCATAACTATTGGTAATGATTTTTTTGTAGACTTCATTTCGCTGTGTAGCGAGAGCGATGTGTTTAATGTACGAAAATTGAAAGACCAAGTTATTTTTTCTGGGCTCTATATTCGTGATATTGAAAAACTTAATTATGGCCTTGTAGATTTTACAATGTCGTACAAGCGCACTGAAGTTGAATCAAAAGCTGATGAGGTTAAAGAGAAACTTTTGAAAGCCAAGATGTCGAGTCCTGAGTTCGGAGAAGCTTTTGAACGAATAACAAAGGTTCTTGAAGGTGCATTGTCAGGATTAGGTAAGAAGCCATGAAAATAGTCTTTGACGATAAGAGTTATATTGACTTTCAGAAGTCACCTGAACCGGGCAAAGTGATCGTTACTATCTTGGCCAAAGACCATCATAACGAAATGAAGAACATCGCCAACTCTGTTGAGATCTCTAAAGAAGAGCTTCTCCAGTTGGTAGAAGCTGTAAAATGAAGCAGCTTGGCAAACTCATTCGGGCAAAAAAAGCAGAAAAAATTTACGAAGAGGCAACCAAGCAAAACGTTTGGAAGGACCTTCGAGTTGAGTCGGTATTTGGCGGAGAAGCCATTATCACTCAACAAAAAACTATTATAACCGATAAGGAATCGGATGAAGATAATTCCAAAATTCAGATCTTGCTTCTAAAACACAAGAAAGTATTCTACCTGAATTGTTACTCTGCTGATATGAGTTATGCAAATCCTATTTATGTATATGCGCCGTATGTTCCATTGCAGGTAACACCGAATCTATTAGCGCACACGACCATACCGGCAGGCACGACTATTACGATACCGCCTGGTAATCATACTGTTGGAAGCACAGTAACACTAGGTAGCACTATTATATTGAAGGCGCGCTCGGTTGGGGGAACTACTATAAATGCCGCCATTAATTCATGGTCTTCTCGTTCTGCTTGGAACGGCCCAACGCATATGAGAGGCTTCCGCATTTTTATTGCGGCCAAAGAAGAAAAAGTTATCATCCATAAGCTCAGTCGAGCTTTGAAGTATGATTTCATGTTGTAAGGTAAGCTTAAATGTTAAAAGGAATGCTCGAAGCCAAAGGCTTCGAGGTATCTAAAGGAAATATAGCGGATGCATCTTGGGGCAACTTTGTTGCCCTCTTAACCTACAGGCTGAAAGTGCCGGTAGGACCTTGATCAAGGTGAATCCAAAGAACACGTCGAAGACGTGTTCTTGTTGTGGAAATATTAATAAACTCTTAACCTTACGAGATAGAGTTTATATTGCGATGCCTGCGGCATCGCCATTGATAGAGATATTAATGCAGCAATAAATGTTAGAAGGCTCGGGACGAGCCTTGCGATATCCGGCGAAATAAATTCGCCGGATATTTTCAGAAGCCTCGCCCTTTAGGGCGAGGTAGTTCACTCAACGTTCCTTCAGTGAAGCCGTGATTTAGTAATACGATATATTAAATAGTGCCCTGCTACAATTTAGGCATTTGTGGTAGCAGGGCGCTATTAAATGAGTACACTTTATCCATCAGAAATAGACACCATTATAAATCTGCCAGACGTTACCGATTTGGTGACGCCTGTTTCGGCATCTAAACTTAATGTAATTAGGGATGCCTTACTGGCCGTTGAAGGGGAAATGGGCGTTGAGCCGAGTGGCGTTTATACGACCATTCGTGCTCGTTTGGATGCGTTGGAGGCGGGTCTTAATGTAGCTTTCACGGCAGCAGGAGATCTTAGTGGTAACGATCTTTCTCAAATCGTTGTTGGATTTCAAGGAAACCCAATCTCTGCCAGCGTTCCGCTTACTAAGAATATACTTCAGTGGACCGGGCTAGAGTGGGAACCACAGGCGCCAATCGTAAGCATCTTAACGTGCGATGACATTGCCGCGCGAAACGCCATTTCCATACACTATCGTTACGAAGGCCTTATCGTTTACGTTCTGAATGATGGCGGAGCAGTCGCTAGGTATTATAAGCTAGGCTCAGGTCTCACCAATTTAGACTGGAGCATTTCCAATTTTGTTGATCCTAACGAAGATATTATAACGACTGGAATCGTTCAATCTGGCGCCGTACTGACCGGATTGGTCAACGGAACATCCGTAATATCTCCGTTGTTTACATTTGCTGGTAAATCAATTTGGGAAGGCATCGACCCCCCGGGCGCGTCTGTATCGAATACTGGCGAAGGTATCATCTATTTCGATCTATCTGAGGGTCGATTCAAAATTTCTCAGGATGGTGGTGCCTATACGGACCTCGTTTCCGGCGTCTACACGGCCGCAGGAGACCTTTCCGGTAACAGCTCTAGTCAGGTAGTCGAGAAGATACACGGAGCTGTTGTGCCGGTTGCTGGCGCTCTTACGACCGGTCACGTACTAACGGTAACGAACGTCGCCGATTTGACGTACGCATTCCTTGTAGATGCAAACGTAGACGCCTCGGCGGCCATTGCCGGGACTAAAATATCACCAGATTTCGGGGCCCAAAATATAGCTACCACCGGCATGTTAACGGCCGGTAAAGCCGTACTTGGTACGGATCCGTCAACGACCGGTGACATCAGGCTTCCAAACGCATCAACAATCAGCATTCGTGCTGGCGGATTAGGCGCGGATCTTGTTGCCGTTTCGTCAAGCGCATCTAATGAGTTGTTTATCGGCGGAAATAACGCTTACGGTGCTCAGTTTGCTACCTTACGAGCTTATACCAGCACATCAGCTGCATTCGGAATAGGAAGCACAGATTACATCACGTTCGATGGAAGCGCCGGAGTATCTCTGCATGGTAACGCAGCTATTGGTGATGTAACGCCAGCCTACGGCAGTGGTACCGGAGTTCTGTTTGTAGGTGACGCTACGGTAGTTCCATCAAGCGATCCGACTGACGGAAGCATTGTTTACAGCAAGCTAGGCACACTAAAGGCTCGTCAAGAAGATGGAACGATAATTGACGTTGAGAACCATAACATTAGTGCTAATGGATTTCGTTTGAGTTTAACTACAGACGTTCCATTTACGAGTGCTGACGTTACGGCAGCATCTACCCTTTATATGACGCCATTTACTGGCGGAAGAATATCTTTATACAATGGAACGAGCTGGGTTATGATGACCACGGCTCAAATATCTCTAACGTTAACTGGATTGACGTCAGGAAAAAATTACGACGTATTCGCATCTCAATCTGGTACAACAGTAGTCCTATCTCTAGGCGCTGCCTGGACTAATGATACGACAAGAGCGACAGCTATAGTATATCAAGATGGTGTTTTAGTTTATACATCTGATCATACGAAAAGATACATTGGCACGATCCGCACTACCAACACTACAACGACTGAAGACAGCGTAGCAAAACGTTTTGTTTGGAACTATTACAATAGGGTTGTTAGAACACTGGCTCGTTATGAAACGACCGATACATGGAATACAGTATCTACTACATTTTTGGCAGCTAATGCCAACTCGGCTAATTGTTTTGAGTTTGTAACAGGTGAGATGGAATTAGTTACAGCTAAAGTTAGTACAATGTACTATACCACCTTCGGGGCGATGGGTGTAGCTGTTGGAATCGGCGTCGATTCTACAACAGTCAGTTCCGCTTCTCTTCAAGGAGGCGCAACAAACGCAAGTACATATCACCTAATATCATGTGACTATTCTGAATACCCAACTGTAGGATATCATAAGTTTACATGGTTGGAGCGCGTTGGTGGCGGAGGGGCCTCTACAACGACATGGTATGGTGACGGAGGCGTTCCAACGTATTGGAAGTTTGGAATGATCGGAACTGTTCGTGGATAAGGATTTATAATGGCGTCAGAATATACAATGCGCGGATTCAAAACTTCGTCTCCGACGAAGTACGTGTACTGGACATCAGTAGGCTCGGCCGATATGGTCGGGACCTATTCTGGCTATGATCCGTCTGAGCTGACATCGATTGCAGTCGATTACGTAACTTCACCAGATCAGATACCAGTACTTACTCCAATTGATGTTCTTGCTGCTGGCGGGGATCTTTCCGGAACATATCCTAATCCAACTGTAATTGCTATACAGGGTAACACTATAGACCAGGCCGCACCATCTAACGGCGATGTTTTGACTTGGAACTCTGCCACCCTTCCTTCTGGTGCGTGGGAGCCGAGCGCTGGTGGCGGTGGTGGCACCCCTGGTGGTAGCGATACCCAAGTTCAGTTCAATGATTCATCTGCTTTTGGTGGTGATGCGGGATTAACATACAATAAGACAACTAATGTCTTATCAATTAGCGATGCATTAGCTATTGGAGCTGCGCCATCCACAACCGGAACAATACGAGTACCAGGTAGTGTAATATTCAATACACGCAATTTCGACGACACAGCCAATACCACTGTTTTTTCTAAAGATACCGGAACCGGTGCTGATTATTTATTCATTGGATTTAATGGGTCAGGTGGCGGATTTGCAACGCCTATGGACAGCATTATTACTGGTGCTAATACCAACTTATTTTTCTCTGTCGGTGGAACTACTTATTTAACTTTAAATAACTCTGCTATAACTATTGGTGTTCAAAAAACAATTGAATCTACTGCCACCTATGGACATTTTGTAACTGAACTTAAAGAAGTTACGACTGCTGATGCGACTATAACGGACATACATACTTGGACAATAACAGATGAGGCTACCACTATAGCTGACGTTGTACTTTCTGCGGTTTCAGATGATGGCGTTACTTCAGATGGATGGAAGGGTACCATAATGTTTAATAGAGATGGTGGGACAGTTACGGCTACCACGCCAATAACAACGCAATTAGGAGCGTCTGCATTAGTATTTACGTTAGATAACTCAACCTCAACAGGACGTGTTCGTGTAACCGGTATAGCGGCAACCAATATTAGATGGGTAGCTACTGTTAGATTACAAGTAACCACGACAACATAACGTGCCTCTTTCATCTCCTATATTTATATTTCAACCTTTACTTGGCGGAGCTGTTCCGGTAGTCAGCGCCGTGTCATATGGCGTTGTTGATTCTTCTGGCGGCGGGGAGCGTATAGTTGTTGCTGTTAATGATTCAACTGGCTGTACAACAATAGCGGCTGGCGGAGTTTCATTTACTTCATTTACAATCGATGATGCAACACATGTTAGTGGAATTCCAGGAGCCCATGCGTCTGGCGTTGTTAATGTTGTTGTAACTAATACTGCTGGACCAAGTACAACCGGCATTGGACTTATTGAATATTTCGCTCCAAACGATCTAGGCCCAACCTGCGAATTGCTTCCTGGAGCATATTCGGTTACTGGAACACAAGGTATTGATGCGGTTGGCACTTGGACGGATACAAGCGGTCTTGCTAACCATGCAATAAGTAATAGTGGTATAAACGCCCCAGCCGCTGTAAGTGGAATCCCTGATTTCGTTGCATTTGATGCGTTGTTTCTAAGCATTGCGCAGTCAATTGCTTCAGGTCTTAGCGTTCCTCCCAACATGGCTACTTTGGCAGCAGGTACCCAAATTAATTGTTTTGAAGCAGATATAGCCGCGACTCCTGATATAAATTATACTGATTCAGTAATTTCCGTAGGAAATTCAGCAAGTGCCGGTATCGTATTTAATACTAATGGAATTTCGTGGGAAGCATACGATGAAGTTACTACGCTTTATTATCGACCAACAGAAGTTCGTGCTGGACTAGGAGTAAAACACTTTGCGGCAGGACGTTGGAATGGAACCACATGGGGATGCTTTGCTAATGGTTCTCCAGAAGCAACTATCACTAATACCGCTGGAGTATTATCAAACGGTAACGTTGGAAATTCTGTAGAACTCGGACGATCATTTTTAGGCTCACAACAATTTGATGGTAGAATCAGCCTTTTCTTAATGTTTGCAACAGCTATTAGCGATGTTAACATTGCAAAAATTCGTGCATGGGCGCAACAAAGAGGAATTGCCACAATTGCAGACGCAGTGACAACTGTCACGGCTGTATCGCATGGAATTGTTGATACTGCTGGTGGGGGCAATCGTGTCGTCGTAACAGTTGGTGATTCGACCGGCTGTACTGCGATATCTGCCGGAGGCGTTCCATTCACATCTTTTGCAATTGATAATGCTACCAGCGTAAGCGGCATTCCTGGAGCCAACGCTGCCGGTGTAGTAGATGTCGCCGTAACTAATGCCGTTGGAGACGGTATAGGCGTTGGGCTTATTGAATATTGGGATCCGTCAGCAATCACTGGTGTTACCAGATATTTTGATTCAAGCAAAAATGTAACCGATGCTGGCGGTGGTGAAGTTACCTCTTGGATTGATGTTATTGCGGCTAACGATTCGACACAAGAAACTAGTGCTAATAGGCCAACTCTTACTGCATCGATTTTCGGAGCCATGCCATCTATCAAGTTTACGCCAGAACAATGGCTTAATTCTTCTGGTGGTGGCGAAGGTCCAAGTTCTACATTCTCATATTTCATAGTTATGAAAACTGTAAGTTCAGATGCCACTGCAACCGATTCTACATATAACGTACCGCTGACTATTTTAGGAGGTTCAGGTTGGAATGCTTTTGGAGTATCTGGCGGTGCAGTAGTGTACAAGAGTTACGATGTTGCGCTCGAAACTTGGGGAAGTGGAGTAAATGATGGTGCAGCTCACATTATTGGTATGACAAGTGATGCGACACCAAGTCGCCAAGGCTATATCGATGGTTCTACTGCTGGCTCAGCTAGTACTTTAGGGGGCACGGCTGATTCTTATTATGATCATATAGGAAATGGCTATTTGAATGTTGATGGTTTTGATGGAGACATTGGAGCATTTATTTCGTTAGGCGGAACCGTAATATCAGGCGGCGATTTAACAAAGCTAAATTCATGGTCTAAGCAAAGATTCGGAACACCATAACTAGGTATTTAATGAGAGCACCATGACCGTATACCCACTAGCAATAGATACAAGCGCAGATATTCCAACAGTAACTGACGCTGTTTCTGCGGTAAACGCTCAAACCGTTAACCGGCTTCGTGATGCTATTTTCGCCATCGAAACAGAGCTGGGCGTCAAACCAAGCGGTATATACGGTACTGTTAAGGAAAATTTAGAAACCTTAAGCTCTGATATGCAGACCGTCATCACCAACATGAATGATGCGATTGCCGCTTTTACAGGTAGCGGAGCAATATTTATTGCTAATGGTGATCTTAGTGGTAATGGAGCTTCTCAAGTAGTCGTAGGCATTCAGGGCGTGCCCGTTTCAGCTACCGCACCAACCAATCAACAGGTGTTGGTATATGATGGCGCAACATGGGTACCAGGAACTGTTAACTCGTTTGTTGCGGCTGGAGATTTGTCCGGAAACAATACTACTCAAACGGTAGTTAGTTTGACCGGTAGTGGAGGCATTGTAACGACAACTGCCGCGTTAACTTTCGGAGCAATCCCAGCAACCAGTGGAGATATTCGTCTCAGTTCTTCTGGCGGTAATGGTGAATGGCTATCATTCTCATACAATGGCGGGACCACGTATCCAGCACTTCAACTTGGTTCGGGACAAGTCATATTAGGTGACGTTAACTTCGTGACCCGAATCAATGGCGCCGCATTGACTTTGTATGCCGCTTCGTCACCCACATACATCTATGGCACTGGTGTGCTTGGATTGACATTGAATGCTAGCGGTCTTCAGATTGGCGCTGGTGCCGTTGATCTTGGTGGTGGTGTTGGCGTTATCGGCATCGATGATGCCGGAACTGTTCCAACAACCAATCCAACTGGCGGAGTTGTTTTATACTCTGAATCAGGAATTCTTAAATATCGCAATTCATCTGGGTCAATTACTTCATTACAAGATAGTGCATCGCTTCCTGCAGAATTATTTCTTGTATCTGGGTTATTTACTACTACATCAACTTCACTCACGCGTGCCGGTGCTAGAAAAATTGATATGGGATTATACCCTGCAACTATTGGAAGCTTAACTAGAACAGTAATATTCGTAGCTGATGTTGATATGACTTCTGGAGCCACGAGTGTTGAAGTGCAATTGTATGATACCACACACGGAGTAGTTGTTACCGGAACTGATTTGACTAGTACATCTATTTCAAATGCTGTCGTTAGTGCAACACTAACAGTAGGAAGTTCCAGCGGAAACTTACGCGATGATGTTGCCAGTCAATACGAAGTTCAATTTAAAATGAATGGCGGTGGTGGTTCTGATGCAGTGTTTATCACTAATTCCAGGGTAACTATCACATATGCATAAATTATCAGATCAATAGGAACATAATGGCTTATACCTTCTCAGTAAACAACTCTCCCGCTACTGGCGCAGTTGCCATGTATACTCTTATTAGTACCCTTATGTCTGCCGGTTGGCTTAAGAAGATGGATTCAGATGGTACGACATATAGTTCCACTGGCGTTCAGGTAACTTCTGGAAACGCAGGCACAGGAGGTTTAGGCAATACCAATGCCTGGGTAAGGCTGCAAGCCCCACAAGTAAATGGCGGTGCCGTAGTAAACCAAACTAGGGAGCTAACCATTCAAAGAGGTACGACAGATTTAGTATGGAGAATTAAGTACTCAGCATCTGCTTTATTTACCGGAGGGTCGCCTGCTGCGGCAGTAACCCCTTCATCCACCGATGAAATATTCATGATGGGTGCCGCAACCGACGCGTCTCCAACGTTTTATAGTTGGATATCTGGGGCAACAGGCGATGAACGCTGGCACTTCGTCGCGGGCGGTGCTGCCGAATTTTATTCATTTGTTGCGTGGTCTCAGGTTATCGGCGGACTCACTGCTCGTGAAGCTATATTTTTGGATGTCATGGCTGACGGAAGCTATCCGGCAGTTGATGTCGATCCTGCTGTGGTTTTTTGTAATTCTTCAACTCCATTTTCAGATATTGCTGGGTTTGCATCTAGCAACGTTACCAATCCATCTAAAGCAAGGGCCTGGCTCGGTTCGACATCGGCAGCAGGCGCATCGTTAGTAAGTAACAATGTGAACGTTGTAATAAGTAATTATGGTGGAATTTTTACTGGTGGTACAACAATTGGTACTAATCCGTGGACGAATAAAGAAGATCTATTTCCATGTTTATGGGGAAATCAGGGCACCACTCTCCCTTATGGTATAAAAGGAATTTCGACTTTATTTAAGATGGGCACAATACTGCATACGAATGGAACTGTCTCAAGTCACGTAGGAACGCGAGATAAAATATATTATGGTAATTATTGGCTGCCTTGGAGTGGAGCGAGCGTACTAATATGACAAATTTTAATGGGGACGTATTAACAAATACAGACTTACATGTCACGGCCCTACAAAGTGGCTCAGGTACGGATCAGCCACCCATTGCAACAAGTAGCACGGCTGAAAGCAATGCCTCAGAACTTACAACCAAACCGGCGCAATTGGCAGGAACACAAGATGGATATGGTCAGCCACGACTAACTGCCTTGGCTGCCGCCGGAATAAATCCTATTCCACATTACAAACTATCTTGTGAAGATAACACAGGTACTCGGCATTATTGGGTCGACGTCAGCATATCTTTGTACTACGCACCGCCTGGATTTACATATGTTCCTTCAACATTTGTTGTCGAAGGTCGATTTTGAATAATGTTTTGATTACAGTTACTATCTCGATATAATGTAAAGAGGCCACAATGAGTATTGATAAGATGTTAAAGTTTGCTGAAAAATTGGAAGCACGCGCACAGGCAATGAGCGTGTCTCAAAAAGATATCAGCTCATTGGTTGCGCCGATGAAGTCAGATATTACAGCTTTCGTTCAAAACTGGGCTATGAAAACAAAGTTTACCGGCTCTTGTCAGGGAGCAATTAATGTTGCCTGGCTTCCAGTGAAAGTCGGTAACAAAATCGTTTGTAACAACGTTGTTGTTTCATTCGGAAATATGATGTATAATAACGATCCAAGCAACGTAAAGGTACGCTCTACCTTAGACGTTACAAAGACTCAGGCGTTGAATCGAATGCTTGCTTCTAAGGCTCCACAAGCCAAACAACTAATTGAACTAGGCGTAAATGCTGGAGGAGCATTTGAGGCCATGTACACCCAAGGCGATGGTCCTTCACATCTTGGCAAGCCAGATGGCACGATGATTGTCGAAATTAATTTCGAGATTGGATAGTAATATGAGCAATATACCTGAGTTCAAAGTCGCTTTTAAGTCAGAGTCATTGTTAATGAAAATAATAGGGAAGATATTGTTCTTCAATAAAACTTTCATGACCAGTTATACGACTACACTCGGTAGAACTATTTACTTTACAGATCGTAAATACGTTAAAGCTCATCCTGTATCTACAAAAGTTGTGCTTGTTCATGAACTTATTCATGTCAAGGATTATGAAGATAGCGGCTTGCGATTCCAACTTGGTTACGCTATGCCGCAGATATTATCTGTTCTTGCTTTTCCATTGTTTTTGATTGCTCCATGGTGGGCATGTCTAGCTTGGTTTGCTTTTTTTCTAGCGCCACTTCCAGCATTCTTTAGAATGAAGTCAGAAGAAAAAGCATATACTTTTTCGTTGTACGCACTTCATAAGCTAAATGTTAAAAATGGTTACAATATAGATTTAAAAGCGCAAGCCGTGCAATACACCTCTAACTTCAAAAATAGCGGGTATTATTTCATGTGGCCATTTTTTACTGATACGCATTTTATGACTGCTGTTAGCGAAATTCAAGCTGGACGTAAGCCATTTTACGATGTTTCATTTTACGATATGGCCGATGCAATTTTGGAACTTGACGTTAAGATCTAATACTGTGATATATGAGAGGTAAACTAACGGAACGGTGTTGAAGCACGTTCCCTAAAGGCCTCCATGATAAACACTTATGACGTTGCAATTATAGGCTCCGGTGTCGCCGGAGCATTCGCGGCGCTAAAGCTCTCAAAAGAAAACAAGGGCTTAAAAACTATTCTATTTGATTTGGGCAGACCGCCCGGAAAACGTCGTCGCCAGTTAGAGGGCTGGTTTGGTGTGTTCCCCAATTCTGATGGCAAACTGTACTCACACGATATAAGCAAGGTAGCTGGCATTGTGGGTGCTCGTAAGGCCAAGTCCGGACAGACTTGGGTTATGAATTACCTGAAGAGTCATATCGATTTCAAATCTATTGAAGATAAGAAATTGTATGTAGGCGCTGAGAAACGCATTAAGAAGCACAATTTTGAATACTATTACAACGATTATATTCAGTTGTATCCTAGAGAAATACATACCATATCAAAACGTTTAGCCGAAGAAGTAGAAGAGAGCGGTAAAGTACGATTTAGTTTTGATAATGAAGTTTATAAGATTCATAAACAAAAGAATATCTTTTCAATCATGACTGCGCAGGGAGAAATCTTTGCTAAGAAGATACTGATCGCAGTCGGTAGATCTGGTTGGCGCTGGGCCACTAACATATTTCAGACATTCGGAATTGTTGAGAGTGATGATACGGCCAGCTTCGGTATTCATGCAGAAATTTCTTCTTCATACATGAAGGAATTCAATAAGTCTAATTGCACATTCTACAACGATGAACTTGAGATAGGACCGTTGAGTTGGAATGGAACAATTATACCAGAAGACCACCTTGATCTAGCGATCTCGGCGTTTCGTTCGAATGAAAATCGATGGAAGTCTGACAAGGTATCGTTCAAGATGATCGGGTTTCGTAAGTTTGAGAATGCGGGAGTAGAACAAACAAATAGGCTAGGAACGTTAGCTTTTGTTTTGGCCAATGATCGTATTTCTAAAGAACGCATATCTACCATCATTAGTAAGAAGAGCAAGATATCGGTTATTCCAGAGTATGACTGGTTGGTCGAAGCATGTGAGTCGGTAACTAATGTTATACCAGACTTCATCAACAAAGGGTATTTTCATATACCGACTATATTGCCTTTGCCTCCTAAAATTCGTCTGGGTACAAACATGTCAACCGAGATAGATAATCTGTATGTTGCTGGTGAGAGCGCTGGCGTACCGGGTATACTTAGCGCCGCCGTAACAGGTGCGATAGCGGCAGAGAATATTCTCAAATAAAGGAAACATGAAACAAAAGACTTATGATTATGTACCGTGGAGGTTCTCAATGCCAGGCGAAAACGATTTTAGAGATGGAAATCTAAAACATAACCTCGGTAATCACGATTACGATCTGTTTAAAGAAGACGACGATGTCGTAACGTCAGTAGTTAGAGTTAAACGAATTACTCTTCCAAATAAAGGCGAAAACTGGAAAGTTTTTAAGGACAATAAACTAGCTGAAGTAATTGAAGGGGTTAAACTTTCTGCAAAAGAAAGAAATTATCTCAGAACTGTTGAAGGAATACAGTTTGTAATTGGTTATTACAAACGTGGTTGGAAAAGCTTTAACAATTTTCGTCAGGAAATGAAAGCCAGCCACAAGTGATCTTGTCGAGCGCCGCCGATTCTCATTTTATTGATTCCCATGCTTATTACTGGACCTCTGTTTTTAGTTCATCCGTACAACCCTGAAGACAGTAAGAACGGGTTTACCGTTACGACCGACAAAGGTGTCGTGGTGGCTCATTGCACCAGCCATGAGGCCGCAATGGCTGCGGCTCGTCTTATGGCCATGGGTCCTAATTTTGGTCCAATTTTCAAAGACGGTTCTCAATGAACGTACTGTACGTAGCCGATACCGAAACGACCGGCACCGATGAAAGAATTCATGACGTCATAGAGTTGTCATTATTGCGCCTTTCAGATAATGCGCAGAAGACCTTCTATATACAGCCGGTCAACTGGGATACGATAGAAGATGCGGCTCTACGCGTAAACGGCCACAAGTTAGAAGATTTGAAACGTGGGTTTAGATTAGAAGAAGATGGAACGCGAACGCTTTATCTAAAGCCGATGGCCGCTCTAGTAGAGATAGAAAATTTCTTGATGGAAGACCTTGTGACCGCCATGGAGCGCGCCCTGGTTGGACATAACATTGGATTCGATAAAGCTTTTCTTCTAGAGTTATGGCGCCGATGCGGGCAAGCAGAGACGTATCCGTTTGGCAGAATGTATCTAGATACAATGCAGATAGCATTCTTTTTAGATTATGTGAATGATTCGATTCGAGATGGTGGTTATCACTTAGGCGGTGTCGTAAAGGCTTGGGAAGTAAAGAAAGAAAAAGCCCACAGAGCGGACGCTGACGTCAGGATGACCAAGGATGTCTTTTTGAAAATGGTTGGGGCTGCCAAGAAGATGGCCGGATTAACGATGGCAGACCTGGTTGGAACGCCTGCACCGGCTGTTAAAAAGACAAGGACTAAGAAGGTAGTTGTAGAAATAACTACTCCACACATACCTACTGAGGCCGAGATGTTTGAGGCCCTTGCTGATCAGCAAGAGGTAGACGACATGACCGGGAAACTGTCCTGAAGATACTTTACGCTGCGAATAAGGGTTACGACTCTTACTTGCAGCTTTACCGATTTCTTCAGAACTCCAAAGGTCGGGAGTATGAGATTCGTGTTGCCGGATACCACGGAGATCTCAGAGATATCGATGCCGATTATACGCTCGATTCATTATTCGATTTCTACGGGCAAGATACCTCGAAGCCGATCACAGGTAAGAATTATCAGCGTTACTTAGAAGAAGTCAGTATCTATAAACCTGATTTGATTATTAGTGACTTAGAGTTCTTTTCAACGTATGCCGCTATTGAGCTTGGTATTCCATATTGGATTGTAAGCTCGTTCGCGTTCTACTTTGCTATAAACAAAAAATTAAAAGATTCGCTCGGAATAGCCAAACATCATCGAAGCTGTTTATTTGATAATAAGAATTTTCATCGTTACAAGTATCAATTAGATAACGCAGATCGTAAATTCATCTACTCTTTCTTGGGCGACATTCAGACTTGTCCAGACATATCAAGTCAGTATACATGGGCTAGACCTTATCACGTTACTTCAAACGAAAAGTCAGCTCAGACGTTCGTAGTATCAGTATCAAATACTGATAAGCCATTTTTCAAATTAATCTCGGCACTTGGCGATACAAAGTTATTTTCTGAATCGGAATACGAAACTTTTGGCACGACCTCTATTCATCAAAATATCAGGTCAACGAACTATGCACGAGATTTAAAGAATTCATATTTGGTTTTTTCTTCTGGAGAAACAAGTATTATAGCAGACGCTCTATACAACGGAAAGTATTCTCTTATTTATCCAGATTACAAAAGCAAAGAATCGATCGTCAATGGCAGACTTGTCGAGTTCTATGGTCTCGGTGAAAAGATCTATACACGGAGAAGTTTTGAGCAGATCAATTCACTCGTAAGTAAGAACTTATCTGTTAGCTTAAGTCTAAATAAAGACGTTAAGTATTTGCACGAGTATATAAAGGATTTATATGACTAATTATTTTTGCTTTGATGTCGGTAATGTTTTGTGCGACGTCGACTTCACCGATTTCTTACGTGAGTTAACCGAAGCTACCGGCGCAGATCATGATGATGTATGGTTCTTTTTAAATCGTATCCAGCCTTTACAGGATTTGGGATACGTTACGATGCAGAACGAGCTGCGTCATTGTTATAAGATTAAGCTGGAAGAGAACTCGAAGATTCAGGAAGCCTGGAATAACTCGGTTCATCCTAATCCTATTTCTATGAAGCATTTCGAAGAGATTGTCGGTAACCCTCATAAGAATCAGGTAGCGATACTTTCTAATATCGGGACCGAACACCTAGCATTGTTAGGCTCTAGACTTGGTTCCAAGTACAACTGGTGCAAGATGCACATGAGTTGTGAAATAGGTCATCGTAAGCCTTCTAAAATGTATTACAGATCATTTTTAGCTGAGCATCCGGAGTTCAATAGCGCCGAATATGTAGATGATCGTCAAGAGAATTTGGATATGGGTCACGAGTGCGGTCTCCGGCCAAATTACCTCGATACATCTAAAATGACATCAGATGAAGTTGATAGTTTTTGGTACGATCTCAAAAAACGGGTTATATACCAGCCATGAACAAAGACATCAATAGTGTACCGGCTGTTAACAAGTTTATTCAAAAGGGTAAGTTCCGCGAGGCTAAGAGTGCCTTGGTGGCTCCTGAAAATTCCGGGCTGAGATTTGTTCTCAATCCTATGGATGTGAAGGCTACTTTTCAAAATTCCATCAACGTTACGGTTGCTACGAAGTGGAAGAAAGTACGCGAAGAGGGTAAGGCCTGGCACGCTAATCAATCTGGTTTTAAACTAGGTGAAATGCAGTCCGTAGCAGTGCAGAGCGATGTGTGGGTTCTTAACCTTGTGCTTCTTTCAGAGAGTGGTAATACTACGAAAGTATCTCTAGACGCGGCTTTTAAGAAAGCGGCAGCGATGGCCAAATACGAAAAAGCATCGATTCACATGTCACAGGACATGCTCAATTACGATGACTGCAAGGAAATGGCAACAAAGCATTTCATTGATGAAGGCATTAACGTTTACGTTTACAAGCCTTGATCATTTAGGCGCAGGCTGAGTATCGTCTAACTCGCCTTCTTGGCGTGACTTCATGGTTGTGCTAGGGTTTTTAACTGGAACGACTGTTTCCTCGTCAGAGGTGTCGGGATGAACTTGTTTCAGTTGCTGGCGACTCTCCCACTCTAGGTCCTCTTTGTTCTGTCTAGACATAGCGGCATAGTCAGGGGCTTGTGACGGAGGTAAGTCTTTAGTGATTTCATCTTCCATAAGTGCCCGCAACAAACGCAAAGAAGTAAGCTCAGCAAGAGCTTGAGCTTTACGTGCATGAGGTTGCCTGCCTTGGTTGGCAGGTAGCGCGCCTTCTGCGGCGACCATAATTTGACGCACTTGGTCGTGCATGACGTCGATGTTTGGCTCTTCAGTTTTCAACTGATCATTGATTAATTGCTGTATTTGTTTGGCGTATGGCAGCAAGAAGAGTGCATGCTGCATTTCTGATTGGGCTTGTTTTAGTTGACTTTCATGCATGTAGTAGTTACTAGCTATGCTATTCAAATCTTCTACAGCTGCTCGTTGAGCATTTTGCAGTTTAGTTTTAGGCGAAATACGAGCACCGCTTAGCTGCTCTGAGCCTGGATACGACTCTAAAGCATCGACATCAACGGCCGTTTTAAGCTTTTTTTCAATTCGACCAGCTAATTTCAATAATTCTTTAAGCGCCATAACATAATGGCTTATAACCGATAGATAGGTTTAGTAAAATGGCTCGTTCTAAAACCCCCAAATTGTTAACTACCCAGCAGCAGATTGAGCTGGCTTGTAAAAACCTTAGAAGCCTTCGTTGGGACGTCGACTACAAGTACGATACGGACTGCTCCGAGTGCGATGCGAACGATTATCATCGTAATTGTGTAATTAAAAACTTCAGAATTGAATCGGTAAATATGAAGAAGATTTCGGCTTCGGTGCTGGCCAACGTTCATGAGCCGATCCTTGGATACTGTATTGATCGTATTTTGCACATTTCTGAAATGTATAATACTTACAGCTGGGACTATCAAAAATCTAGTGGGTACTATGGCGAGGAAATAGATGACGTTACATTTACCGGCGCATCCTCGATTGACGAACGCATCTGGGAACTGGCCCAGATGACCGACGTTGAACGTATTTTGAAGGTATTGGAATGGGAGTACGGCTCGATCCTGCCCATCTTAAAGACAGTCAAAAGCTTCGCTGTGGAAAACGTCGAGATTGCTGACGTCGCTCTTCCAAACGATCATTATGTAGCGAAGGTAAAGGTTAACAGCCGTTATGAACAAGGGATGTATGACGAGTGGGAATTACCTCTTGGTATTTGTGTGCCTGTTTCTAACGGACAGGTTAAAGTTGTCGATGGCTACCATCGTGTTACCAAGGCAATTTCTGAGCGGGCCGCCATTAAAAAGGGAGATACTATTTTACAAGTAATTGTAGGTAGGTAACGGATTAATCCGCCATAGCAATATGGCGGATTTGCTCTTTCGTACGGCAGATGAAGTTTCAGTTAAACTGAAGCACGAACGCATTGTAGTCGCTTCGGCTTCAGACTACGATACCAAAATTAATTTGGAAATAATAGCCATATACGACAATGGCTATTTTGTTTTTGTGCCTAGTAAATACAACCTGCAAGGCAGCGTTTACGTAGACAAAGGTAACGCGTTTAAGCTTAATATTCCTGAGCGTTTTTTAGATAGCCGCATTAACTACATTACTGATGAGCATATAGTATCCCTATATAATCGTCGTGAAGGCTGTACATGCTCACGCTGCGAAGAGTTCTACCATCATTCCGAACCTAATCAGGAAGATGGTAGTATGATATGTTATCAATGTAGAGAAGATCGGTTTAGATAGGAATTGGTCGCCAAGAATGGATGTCTTTCATAGCGAAACATCTAAGCGCATTTTTGTCTAGATCGGTAGCTTCCATCAACCATTGCTGCTCTGGATGGAATTCATTCGAGCCATAGTAAACGTTGATCGGGACGATACGTCGAAATGCGCGCTCGTTTTTCCAGTTTGTGTAATCTATTTCAACTTTCATCGCATCACCTGAAGTTTATCGTAAGTAGTCATAAGTTCGTTTAGCTCCGCGATTCCGTCTTGATTACCATTCCAATGTATTTGCGCAGGAAGACTCATTGTTAATCGCAAAGAACCTAAATCTACTATGATTTTACTGGTTTGATCATTAATCTCTAATGGTGTAGGGCGAACTGGAAATTCATAACAAAGTCCGATAATCATATCATATAGATAATGAGCAACTTTCCTTATAGGTTGAGCTATATGAATATCGCCGGTACTACTAAACGTTATAAGAACGCCATCACAGTCTTGGAATATTACAGTTGTACAGTCAAGCGTTTTTCCGGTATTTAAACCGAATGTTTGACCTTTATCAAAGCTAACAATAAGTTCATTATTCGCCTGTGGAGTAATGTGTATATTGTTGGGATGTGGTTTAGAGTCTAACATAATTGACATGTATAAGATTATTTATATCGTCTCGAACGATATCTTCAACCTTAAATACTGCCGGGTTAACCCATGGGAAGACGACCGGGGACTCTGCTGTAATAGTTTCCGGAACCAACGTTACGTCTAGCTTGTGGGCAAATTTCATAGCTTCCTCGTAAATACCCTTTCCACCGATGAAGTAAATTTTACGAGTATCGACCTCGTCCTCATGGTTATGGGTTCCTGTACAATCGAACATAGGTTGCTCCGCTGCCTCCAGGGCCGATTCTAACGAGCTGTAGGTCTCGATGCCCTCCTGCTCAACCTTCGTTCTTGAAACGACGATGTTGCGGCGATTAGGAAGCGGACGCCCTATCGACTCATAAGTCTTGCGCCCCATAATAACAATATTACCCGTTGTAAGCTCACGAAAGCGTTTCATGTCCGCTTTATGCTTCCAGGGGATCCCGTTATCTACTCCGATAACACCATTTTGAGAAACAGCAACAATTACAATACGCTCCATATTATCTCCTCAAGTTAATGTAGCAAATTTTGGGTCCACTATACGATAACAGGCTTTTTTCAACACCGTTTCGGTGAACTACCTCGCCCTAAAGGGCGAGGCTTCTGAAAGTATCCGGCGAATTTATTTCTCCGGATATCGCAAGGCTCGTACCGAGCCTTTTGATATTTATTGCTGCATTAATATCTCTATCGATGGCGATGCCGCAGGCATCGCAATCGTAAACTCTATTCCGTAAGGTTAAGAGCTTATTAATATTCCCGCAATAAGAACACGTCTTCGACGTGTTCTTTGGATTCACCTTGATCAAGATCCTACCAGCACTTTCAGCCTTGTAGGTTACGAGGGCAACAAAGTTGCCCCAAGATGCATCCGCTATATTTCCTTTAGATACCTCGAAGCCTTTGGCTTCGAGCATTCCTTTAACATTTAAATCCTCGACAACGATTACATCGTTGTCCTTAACAAGCTTATTGGCAACTTTATGTTGCCAATCAGATCTCTGATTGGCTATCTTATTATATGTTCTCTGCAAAAGCGACTTTGCTTTTGCTCTGTTGCTCGAACCTCGCTGCTTCGCAGCGAGTTTCTTCTGCTGATAAGCAAGCTTCTCTTTAGAAGTTTTCCATGGTTTAGGATGATGGAACTTCGTTCCATCATCCGTGGTAATGAAAGAGGTTATTCCGAGATCTATTCCGATAGTCTTACCGGTCTTTGGAAGGAGTTTTTCCAAAACTCCTTCGCAAGAAAGTATAATGAAGAAAAGATCTCCTTCCTTCTTTATCTGAATTGTCTTACATCGTCCTTCAAAAGGACGATGCATATGGATTTTAATGTCTCCAGGTATTCCTCTGATATTCAGCTTCCCATTCGGGAGGAGCTTCGCTCCTCCGGTCTTGAGATCACATTGAGGAAAGCATATTGATTTAAATCGATCAATCGATTTAAATCTAGGAAACCCTGGAGTATCTCCGCTTTTAATCCTTCTGAAGAAGGATTTAAAAGAGTTATCCAGAGTTTTCAGAACAAACTGAAGACTCTGAGAATGTATATTTTGCGTCTCTTTTTCAAAGAGACGCTTTAGTTCTGGTAGTTGATTTGCTTGATCTACATATGATTTTGATTTAGCATATCTTTTGTAAAAAGATATGCGTTCTTCAAGAGCAGCATTATAAAGATTCTTACAGAAATGAAATGAATTAACCAGCGCTTCGCGCTGGTTTTTATTCAAATAAATTCTATACTTATAGGATCTTCTCATTGCTATGCTCTTATATAGCGCATTATATTTTTCTGAACAAAAATTCATCCCCTCCCTAAAGGGAGGGTATTCTTTTTGGAGAATGATAAAGCCTGCAATAAGGCAAGACATCAGCCCGATGCATCGCACGCATGATAGCGTTTTGCTCCGCATGAATACAGCAGGTTCTGTCTGACTTAAATCCAGGCCTTATTTCGTGTTTACGTAAACACCGACTGTTTTCTTCCATATTACGTGGAGGCTGGTTGCACGCACTAGCGATTATCTCTTCAGAACCGAATTGTTTTACAATCACCGTTCCGCATCTTGCGCGGAGACATCCCGATTGCAAAGCAACTTTTCTCGCTTCTTCCAACCATCGCTCCGCAGAACTGGCCTCACCACCTGATAGAACGCGCATGTTTAACGCCTTATGCTATTGAGGATTTGACAAGCGTTTTTAGCTTCACCGACCAAATCTACGTCTTCTTGTAAGCGGGACATCTCGTAGGTCATTTTCTTATCCATCTCATGACGGTGGTCGTGCAATTCTTTTATCTTATTCACAAGCTCTGAAGATTTGATACGGTAATGAACGGCCACTGCATTAAGTACAAGCATGACGCACATCATACCTAATATTAGATAACCAAAACTATTACCGTTTATTGTACAGTAGTAAATGCAGCTTAAAAGAATGCATACGCCAGTAGCGGTTATAATGTAATTGGTTTCTGCCTTCATACAGCAACCTTGAATTTGATAGCCGGATCAGGATCGTATCCTTCAAGAATAAATTTGGACATGATCGTTGCCGTATCTTCTTTCATCAACGCCTCAACATCGTTGAGACACTTGATGTCATCAGAAATGATCAGCTTAGGTAAGGCTTTTGGAGTTCGTGTCAATTGCTCGCGTAGACCTGGAATGTGGTCGTACTCCGACATCGAGCCATCAGGTTTACCAGTGTAGATGTGGGCATCGACCATTGTGTGACCGAAACGTCCTGCCCTCATGCCGGAGAAGCGAGCAAACAACTCGATAAGTAAGGAGTAGCTAGCAATGTTATAAGGGACACCAAGAGCAATGTCCGCGCTACGTTGAGTAAGATGTAGGCAAATTTCATTTTCGCCATATTTATCTTTTTGGACGTTTATAACGTACATGGAGTGACATGGAGGTAATTTCATCAAATGAATTTCAGATGGATTCCATGCCGAAACGATCATTCTTCTACTTAAAGAATTTGTTTTTAGCTGAGCTATGACGTCGTGAATCTGATCATTTATTCGCACACGAGGAAGAGTATCTTCGGGATAAGGCTCATAAGAAAATTTGAAATTCTTACTATCTTTTCTAACGCCTTTTAATACTTTATGAACAGTTGATACGTCCAAATCGTAATCACTGCACACACCGGCAACGTCCAATGTTACAAATTGTATTCCATCAGGACGAGTAACTCTAATTAATTTAGTTGTTGTGTTGTTTAGCCGCTGTTCTTTTTCACTTAACCAAATACACGTATCGGGCCCATACATATTGCTTCTATTGAAATCTTTATCCAAAGAGTATTCATCTGGGAAAATGCGTTTTAGATGCCAGCCATCAAGCAGTTGAACGTCATGAACGAACGATTTGAAATCATGCCAACGTTCGCAAACGTGAACGCCATTGCCACCGTACCATTTATAATGTTTGCGATTTTTGTCGTAACACCTATAAAGCATTTCCGACCACGTATTGTATAGCAATTCTCCGAATGGCAGATCTCGACGATCATTTAGAGTGTAAATACCTACGTCAGCGACTTTTTTCGATTCGCCTTTTTGCCTTGGTTTTATAGTGAAGTTGTTCTCGAAAGTGTTTTTGGTTTTAAGATGTAACGTTTCCCATCTACGCCACTGCTTACCGTATACCGGACCAAGGTGACCCCACTGATCCTTCCAAGGATCCCAGAATTTACAATTATGTTTTTCTAACAGTTTTAAATTTGCGCTACCAGACAAGAACCAAAGCATTTCAACTACGATATTCTTCCACGAGACCGACTTGGTAGTCATCAATGGAAAACCTTTTTTCAAGTCTACCGTGTAGTTGACATTGAAAGCGGACAGCGTATCGACGCCGGTTCGATTTTCTTTACGCGTTCCGTTTTCCAATACATACTTTACCGCATCAAGATATTGTTTCATTTTTCAGTCTTGGTAGAAACTAACATTGAAAGTAGATAGCCGATAGTGACGCTCATTACAAGAGCAATAAGATTAAACCATTCGCTATCTCTTATGCCAATGTAAATGTCCCAGCTACAAATAATTAGCAGAGCTAAAACGCAAAAGTAAAGTGTAAGTTTATATTTGTTCATGAAGTTTTCTAACTTTAACAAATGAAGGAAGAAAGTGAGCTGTCGACAAATTGAACGGAAGATCTTTGGAGTAGTACGTCTCGGAACAATTGATAAGCAATCGCTCACCAAGCACGCAATTAAGAACCTCGTATTTCATTGTTCCGTGCGTGAAATGGATGCCACGAAACTCTCCTTCATCAAAGATTGAGAAGTTAGTATTAGGATCAAATTCAATAAGATATTCGTTGAATGTATATGCCATAAGCTTACTCTTCGTCGTTATGATTTATGCTTGGGGCTTGTTCAAAATTCAAATGCATACAGCCAATACAAAACCCTATACAGACCAAGCATATAGCGGCTGGAATCCAGTTTCTAGATTCTACAAAGATAGAATATGATTGCAGTAAGAACATATAAAAAACTATACTCATCACCACAAGTAATTCGCGCGTCATGTAATTACCGTTACACTATGCGGATGACTCTCGTGAAGCCCCGCATTAGATATACGAATGAACTCAGGCTCTTTGCGTAAATCTATTAGTGATTTGGCTCCCTGATAAGAACAACCAGAGCGAATGCCTTCGCTTAATTTACGAATAACATCACGTACCGGGCCTTTAGCATTGACCATTGCTTTTACGCCTTCGACGTGATTAGATTTGTGAGTAGAGCTGCCTTCATATTTTTTGTATGAGATTCCGGCGTGTACAAACGTTTCACCTGGCGATTCATCTGAACCGGCGAAGAGATTGCCAGCCATAACCATATCAGCAAAGCACAAAGCTTTTACACAATCACCAGCAGATTTGATTCCACCGTCAGCAATGATGTGCATATAGGCAAAAGTATTCTCCCTATTGTGACGGTAAGAGTCTCTGGCATTTGCGACGTCGATCAGTGCTGTTAGCTGTGGAACACCATTACCAGTTTCGATACGAGTCGAACACAGGCTGCCTGGTCCTATTCCGACCTTTACGGCTGTTGCTCCGGCATTCCATAAACGCATCGCGCCTTCACCGGTAGCTACGTTACCGGCAATGATGGACACCTCCGGCCCTCTCTGCCCTGTTCCCGATACCTCTCGAATATGCTTGACCATAGCTTCGCATCGTTCCGAGTCTCCATGAGCAACGTCAACACACACTAAACGAATGCAGTTATCGTTGTCGTTCTTTTTCTGATCAACAAGAACTTGCTCTATGTTTTTGAAATCTTCATCCTGAACACCAACAGAGATAGCAACGTGGTAGCTAGGTTGCCCGTTATCGGTGTTAGGAAGCTTAGCTGTTTCACATATTTGTTTATGTAAGGCTAACTGTTCCTCGAAGGACATGAATCGATGAAGAATAACTAGGCCACCAACTTCAAGAATAGCTAACGCTACTTCTTGATTGATAACCGTTTTCATATTTGCTGGTATTACCGGAAAGTTGAAGTAATTCCTATAGATATTACAATCTAGTGAAACTTTAGAACGTGTACAAATTTTAGAATGCTTTGGAGCAAGTAGCACGTCGTCGTAAGTGAGGCCATCTCGGATAGTAAATCGCATGAGTAGCGGCTTTTACTCGACCCGGCGCACTCGACATAATCACTCTTGGGTTTTTTAGGCATATTAGAGACCCATTACAAGTTTGGTAAATATGTTAGCATTACGAATTTCGGCTATATTAGCTTCTTTAGTTCTTTTAGGATCAGACTGTTCTGGTGGCCAGCCTCCACCTGTTAAACCACAGCCAACGCCTATCGTAATTGATAACAATTATTGTTTAAAAGCTCAAGAAAACCTTCAGCGCTTGCATTGCGCGGAGGGAGAGCCAACTAAAAAAGGCAAGAGTTTTGAGCAATTCTGTGTAGGAACCCAGCAAAATGGAGTGTTCCTTAATCCTAAATGTTTATCTGAAATTACATCTTGTGGACAAGTTGACTCTTGTTCTCCAACAAAGTGAGCTTATATGTTTAAACTTGGCGGTTACAAACCATCACCAGATGATATTGAATATGTAAAATTTGGAACAGCTAGAACAGGCTTGGTTAAGCTGGCAGCTAGCTCTGATCAAGAATATCGTATTCCTGAGTTTACCCCTATAAGTAATCAGGGGTCATTAAGTTCATGTGTAGCTAACTCTACATGCGATGCATTTGAAGTCTTGATGGGTGTATCTGGAAAGAAAGTAGTAGAACTATCTCGTTTGTTTGTTTACTGGAATGCCAGAGTCTATACACACGATACAGATAAGGACGACGGTACATTCATTTACAATGCATTTGACTCGCTTACTAGGTTAGGCGTTTGCCCAGAGTCGGAGTACCCTTATCTGTCTAGCATGGTTTTTGCCCAGCCAACACTGCGTGCCTATAAAACTGCTAACGATAATATGATTAGCGGTTTCTATCGCATCGACAGCTACGGAGACCAAAGACTTAGGGACATCGAAGCCGCCGTAAGGGCCAACCACCCGGTCGTATTCGGAACAGCAGTAGATGCAGTGTTTCAAAGCTCCATGGGTGTAGATAGAACGTTCACGACCCCACAAGCAAGCATTGGCAATCATGCTATGATTGTTGTTGGGGTTCGACGCAATCCAGATCTACAATTCTATATTCGTAACAGTTGGGGTTCTGGCTGGGGCTCGAACGGACATTGCTGGATGGATTCAAATTACCTAGCAGCGCGTGAGACCTCTGACCTCTGGGTACCGACCAACGTAGATGAACTTATAGTTTGATATGAAGGCATTGCTGGGAATCGAACCCAGGTCTTCGGCGGGTTGAGGTGAAATTAGTATGCCTCATTCCTCAAGGCGTCTGGTATGGTTTTCGAACACCTTACCAGTAAATTTTATCATTATCCAAAAAGAATACCCCTAAAGGGAGGGGATGAATTTTTGTTCAGAAAAATAACCTTATATTGTGCGCCTTGCGATATCCGGCGAAATAAATTCGCCGGATACTTTCAGAAGCCTCGCCCTTTAGGGCGAGGCAGTTCACGGTTACACGGCTTTCATACGGAAAACAATCCGGCCCTGTGTTGTATCGTACTCGGAGACTTCCACTTTGACGCGGTCTCCGGGCAGAATTCGTACTGAGTTTTGGCGAATTTTACCAGCCAACGTACACAGTACATTATACGTGGGATTCACCTGCACAGTGAATTTTCCCTTATTATCTGCAACAACAATTCCCTCAAACTGCATACGATCACGATCACAATTAACCATTCCAGATTGTTTCCATAGTATCTAGCCCGATTGTTTTATACATATGTTCAGACTCGGACTTTAATAAAGATCCGAACTTATGATGTGCTGGCAAAGCAATGATCCACTGACGCACATTCTCTAGTGGATAGATCGGTACAGGGCCTTTCGGCGAAAGCTCAATGAAATAACGAATGTTGATATGTTCTGCAATCATCTTTAAAACATTGATACCGAGATAAAGTGTGGAAATGTTTTTATCCCACTTACCTTCGTAGTATATCCTCGTTCTGAAATAGTTATCTTTCCCGAGAAAACTTAGAATATATACGTCATTATGAGTAATTTCATCGTTAGCTATGCATACGTATAGAAGTTTACTTATTGCGTACAGGTCCCGTATCGACAGATTAGCGAAGATATCGGTGCAGCGAACTCGCGAACGATCGATCTTTAGATCGTTGAAAATTAACTTGATTCTTTTATTTTTGCCTATTCGTAATGTATTGCAAAATTCATCAACCCACCATCGTTCTAGACGTGGTGTCTTTGGTAAATTCTGCTCCGTAGACAACTGAGGCCTAATCCTGCACGATTGCAGTATGAACGGAATGCGTCGGTCTTCAAGATAACCTGCCGTAACTTGTACGTAACCTTGATGTCTTTGATAGAACTTCTCAAGGGTTATCTTCATTCTAAATCGTCTAATTCGTCAATAGCCCTACCATTAGCGGTAAGGTACAAACCTATGACTAAAAATCCAGGCCAAAAAACAAACGAAGTCGCCATCTGTCCAAGCACCGTTATGGTGCTATCACGAAGATACGTTTTTGATAACGCGATAGCTACAAATACAATCAAAGCCACGATCATACCAATTACCGTAAATATTGTTCTATGAAACAACAGCAGGTCTCCACCCAACAACATAATACACGTAATCAATACCCATAGACTTATTTGTTTTGAATTAATCTGTAATTTGTATTTCTTATGTGTAACGGCCATCGCCGCGTATGTGGCAAATGAGAGACCGCCGTATAACGCTAAGAATACAGAATTAGTCGCGGTCATCTGAATCGAGTTCTGCCTTCTTTTCTGATGTGTCTTTTTTCATCTGATCATCAATTGCTTTTGTATTCAGTAAGTAATACAAATTGTATCCAATGAATCCGGGCCACGAAGCGAACAGTCCACCAATAGTTATGAGCAGAATTGATCCTGTCATGTGATGATGAAGGTTTTTGTACAGCATGAGCATGGCTGCCACTGCACATAATACAGCCCCAATAATCAAATACGTCTTTGGAGACTGGTTAATAATAATGAAGCCACCAATCATTAACTGAATCGCAATTACAAGCCCAAGTACGTCTTTCCAACGAACCAAACCAACAGCGTCTTTTCTAACTACCAGCATAGCCGCAATCAGAATAAGGTTGAATGCAATGTAGATTGCGTTAGTCACTAGATTCGTCATCATCAGTAGTTACAGCTCCGTCAAGAACATGAGGAATAGTTTTAATGTACTGAAGGTAATCCTCAGTTTCAATTAGCTTGTTCCACAAATGAAATAGGTTACGTGCGTCTGAAATAGCGTTGTGTTTGCCAGCCGATTTTTTAAATACTCCGGTTAGCTTTAGGGCCTCTTCCAGATTCGTTTTAGGCTTCACTATCCCTTGCTTCTTACCAAAGGCTCTCGTCATTGGGATCGTATCGATCCATAGTTCTGCCTGGAAAACCTTGCCGTATTGAGCCCAGAGTGCATGTAAAAATCTTTTGTCGAAGCCAACGTTATGCACAATGATACATCTGTGTTTTGGAGTTAACCCGTCGCTTTTAATGTACTGATCGAACGCCTCTATTACGGCAAGCTTCTCTTCGCCTTGGCGCAGGTCGTCATGCGTCTTCCCAGTGATCTGCAATGCCATCGCCTGAGAGTGCTCTGGATGATGACATCTAATGGTCTTGTCGAACTGCACTCGGTCCTTAACTCGAATGCAGCAAAGCTGTGTAAGCTCGTGGAAGTTTATTTTTAATCCATTGCTTTCTGTATCGACAGCATAAAATTCTATTCCGGACATCTATATTCCAATCGTCACCTTAGTTAATAAAAGTTTTCGTTAATCTGATCATAGTAGAACCGGCATCCAATACGATAGCTTTGAGGCTACGTTTTCTGGCTAGTTGATGTCGCACGCCAGTTGGTTGCATAGTTTTCGTAAGCTCGATCGCTTGCTCTGGGTTGTCAGCAAGTACTCTATAAGTAAGAGTGGCCGGAAGTAGAACTTCTACTTTGACATCGTATAATTTTTTAGGAGGCGGAAGCTTTGCCTCTGCATCAAGTTCAGCTTCTGATTTATAGTCGCCGTTTTTTTTCTTTAGAGCTACGTGTGCTGGGTACTTCTTATTCATTACGTTCCTGTTGAGCCGAATCCACCGGTTCCTCGTTTACCATTGCGTAGTGCACACAGCTGATCGAACTCTACATTGCTCACACCTTGAACAATCATAGGCTGGCGTTGAAATGGAATAATTTGACCTATGGCATCGCCAAAATTGATAACTAGATCGTGACCCATTTCGGTAAGGTCCGGAATATACTGGCCCGCAAAGACAAGCTCGTTCTCATACGTCTCATCGATAATTCCACAAAGAGCATGAACTTTCTTCTTGGCGAAAGTTGAACTTCTCGGTTCTAATTTGAACCACCACCCTTCGGGACAAAAGGCACGGAAGCCGAGTGGTATTTTGAAGTATTGCCCGGCACGAAGAGTAATAGGTTTCTGGTCTACTTGAGCGGCTCTAACATCCCAGCCGGTAGCCAAAGGTTCCCCTTGTTTTGGAAAGAATTGTTTTGGAAAGAACACTGGCAGAAGACAATCTTGACCCACAAGAACCGTAGGAGGATAACCAAACATGGTTTCGAGGTCTGGTCGAAGGGCAAATTTATATACAGGGGTGCCAAGGGGTGTGGTCATAAACATGAAATCTCATCACCAGACTCAGACTCGACACATCTATCTATTAAATAAAGGTCATATAATTATGGGATCTGCTATCATTGTAGTTAACGATGACCTCACCGAACAGGTCAAAAGCGTTTTCACTAGGCAACTGTTTTTAAGTGAAACAATTGATGGCGCTGAATTCGACGCGCGCGTCGTTGCAAACCCTAATTATTTAGAGTCGGTTCATTTGATGAACCTTAGGGTTCTGGTTATCAGACCGCTAACAGATACATTTAGCCGAGTCGACGTTGATTACGTCGTGTTCTTCAAAGCTGGGCTTGTATCGGTCGAGTACAACAAATATGGACCACCAGGACTCACGCTGCCACTAGACCGCCTGTATTTGAATCGTTTGATTTTTAATCAGTAACGACAAATCGGTGTCGACAAAGTGCGGCGCAGATCATACAATAAGACATGCGTATTGGAATAGTTGGCAGTCGCCGCCGCATATCAAAAGAAGATGAAAAATACATCTTCGATCTGGTTCAGGAACACATTAACGAATTCGGTACAGCTTCGTTAGTACTGGTATCTGGAGGTTGCCCGGTAGGAGCTGATGCCTTTGCCGAGCGCGCCGCCGATTATTTTGGCGTATCTATATTGGTTCACTATCCAGTAAAGCTTCCTAAGGTAAAGAGCCGTTACGAGGCAGCTGAGCGCAATTTCGAACGCAATAGAAAGATAGCTCGCGATTCCGATATCGTGTTCGCTGAGATTGCTCCGGATAGAACGGGCGGGACAGAGAATACTCTCAAGCATGCTAAAGAATTCAATAAGAAGATCGTACTAATTTTCCCTGATGGCACGCGTCACATCAGCTACGAGCCAGAGACTTTAGACGAAGTTTAGTAATTTTTGCATCTCATCTTTGCCGCCATAACGATTGGTGAAGGCATCAATCGTATCGGCTACCGCTGACGGGCCAAAGATGGCCAAAAATAAGTCTTCTCTTTCAGCGTCTCTTTTGCGTATCTTACGATAAAGATTCATACGCGCCTTGTGTGGCATACCGTATATTGCTTTGAATATTGGATCCTTGAACTTCATAAAGTAAGGCCTTTCTAATTGCCAACACAATGAAGCGATAGCAAGATCAAATTGACTGCACTGTTCTTTGGTAAGCAGGTCTTCATCAAGCAAAGCACCAAAGATATACAGGGCTTTGGACAAATCTACGCGAGCATTAGTGTTGAAGAAAGTGCGCTCTTTTGTTATCGTTTGAATCGAATTATATGCAAAGAGATAAGATTTGATTTGCTCTGGCGTCATAAATTACCTCAGCGAAAGTGCCTAACTACCGCAGCTTTATGAGCTAACTTCTCAAGTCCGTCTCGACTTACAAGTAACCCGTCTATGCGGTGCTGTTCAGATATGTTAACGGTTATGTTTACAAGCTCGGATTCGTGATTGACTATTCCGGCCTTACTAGTTTCGTAATTGATATCAATGTAATGAAAATGTTTAAGTTGAACAGCTTCTCGATCGATTCTTTGTGGACCATCCCAAGCAATAGTAAGCCTAGTTATTGACGCGTGGTAATGACCAAGCGTTTTAGTACATAGAAAGTACGTTTCATTACCAGAGCGATATTCAACATAAATCTTACCACCACATACGTAGCAATTTTTTCTTTCTTTTAGAAATTGCTGTAGTGTAATGATCATAGCAATACTAGAAGCCTTCTAGCACTAGGATCATTACTAAGGAATTCGATGAGTTCATTTTTTGCTTCTTCTGGTAGAGTTCGCACTAATTTAACAAAATGTTTGCCTTCTATTTTGCGATTAGTTTCCATCAACGATATAATAAAATGCGCATTTTTCGTTTTCATTACCATCTGCGATGAGTAACGAATCGCTCGCACTTCACATTTTTTATTCATGACGGACAGGTTGCCAAGAGCTTGTCCGAAAACATACGGTCTGCTTTCCATCGAACCTGATTCTTTAATAAAATGACCAAGTTTTCGTAGGACCAAATTGATCGTTTTAGGATCGGCTCTCTTCTTAAAAGATTTGAACCAGAAATCAGAACTTAATCGCAAAATCAAGTTGTCACGTCTATCCAGAACTAAATCTTCAATAAAGGTAAGATACCTAATATGGTCAGCATATCGATTAATGATTTTGTATAATATGTAGACTATGAGCTGGCAGGCTAATACAATAACTACGGTGATTAGCATAATTTTCATCGTTCAATCACACCTATAACACGTAAAGCCAGTCCACAGCTTATCGACAAATGATAAAAAGGATTAAATCTGCTGCTGATATAGCATCTTTATAGAATGACTTTTATTCGTGAATTATCAGAATTTGCAGCCAAATACGCCGAGTTGGCCGAGGCTAAAACTACTCCAGTTTTATCTAAACTGGAAATTGTTAAGCGTTTAGAATTGGCCAATAGTCTTATTGATCAAGACCTTGGGAATATAAAGCAGAACGAAGAAAGACTTCGCGCCGATCAGGCGGATCCTTCCTATCCAGATGAGTCGAGAGGCCAGCTCGGCATGAATTTGAAACGCTACGAGGCTTTGCTAGAGTTCGTCTCGCCATCTCGAAGGGGCATGTATGGTCTGGAAGAGTGGCTTGAAAACGCGCTGAGCAAATTGAGATCAATCGCTGCCGTTCCAGACATTGATGATCGTCAATTTCTTCGTGCTTTGCGCGCGCACTTCACAACACTCACTGTCTTTATCGGCAAAGAAAAAGGTCGTTTGGCTCAGGCAGGAATTCGTTTAGATATCGCAGAGCTATACTCTTTGGCGATGATCCGTAAAATAATTGGTCAGCAAATAGATGCGATTAGCAAAACTCCAACCGATGCAGCTTCGATATTAAAGTCGGTTCAATAAAAATTCTGAATTCGATTTTGCTGCAATTTCTTGATGACATCGTAGTATTTATCAATCGGACACGTTCGATTAATAATTACGTTACCACCATCACGAACGATAACTTGGTTGGTCATTTTGACCCACGAGACTGATAGCTTCTGAGATAAATAAGTGAACAGCATAGTGGTACATGCATTCACCAGCGCGTACTTGTGTGGATCCACGTCAAACTGAAATGTGAAAGCTTCTTTTAAACCAGGTTCCGAATTTGGAAGAGAATGTTTAGTGACGGTCATTTCAAGTTTCTTGATGCCCTCGAAGCTGAAAAATCTATGACCGGACGGGACTTTTTGTAACGGGCTGTACGTCATCGTCTTTGTATTGATAACGAGCCCAGAGAAGCGCTCTGCGTCCGCTCCGCTGTTTAGTGTGATGGTGTCGACACTCCATCTCCCTTCCTGCCCCAGTCCAACTCCACTCTTTGTCGTGTCGTACACTACCATTGCAGGCAGCATCATCGAAACGATCAATACAGAGTTTCGCTCATTTAGCTTTTGTTTGAACAGAGTGAGTGAATCCATAGCTAGTATGCTACACACACTTCTAAAGGCTGTCAATGCTCAGTCAGCATTGCGCCATCATCGCGTTGCATTTTGCGTCACTGCATTTATAAATGCGGCAAATTTGTTTTTATCATTCTCCAAAAAGAATACTTTCAGAAGCCTTGCCCTTTAGGGCGAGGTAGTTCACACCTAGTTGGTAACGATGTTCGTTTTGAGGTGTTTTGTCACGAATAGCGTTATTGTCACGCCTCACCTGTTTCATTTGTTTGTTAACATAGTAGCCAATAGTTCAGGTAAGTTACTGTTCATATGATCAGTAATTATTGGTAAAGAAAAACCCCGCTTCCTATTACCTAGGTCGCGGGGTTTGGAATTGAACTGAGGTAAAGACTAGGCAGCTTTTTGCGTAAGCTTTGCAGGTTTTGCAGCAAGTTGCCCGCTTTCGCGCTTAGCGCGGATTTTCTGGCCGCAATGATTGCAACGCGGAACCATGTCTTCTTTTCTCGCCATTTTTCCTTTGTAAATTCCGCCATTTCGGCCCTTCTGCATCGTGCAGCGATCGTACGATTTGACGAACATCATGACAAACGGGGCACACAACGCCTGGGACAATCCGAGGAACCGCGCAACCCTTTCTGTAAGGGCCTTGAGCGAGATTTTCTCTCCTTCTTGAAGGTTTTCGATCGCGTGTGCGGTCGCGTCATTCACCTTTAAAATCACAGAGTTGAGTTTATCCAAGTGAAGTTGAGACACCTTGTTGCTTACTGAGTTAGTCGCAGTGGTAGCCATTGTCATCGTTCCTTGTTGGTGGGTAAAGCTCGTCACGGTTTCGATCGAATATTCGCCCGAGCGTCCCCCATACACGTGCAAACCAGAGGCCAGTTTGGAATGGCGTCGAAACAGTTTTCCCCAATGTCAGAAACACAGTAATGGATTGGGCACGAATGTCATGCGTTCTTTGTCATCGCTAGAAAAGTAAGCTCGGGAAACCGAAATAATCAAGTCATGATTAGAAGGCGCTCACAAAGAGACATTCTGCCGTACGGTTTTATGGTCCCGTTTACATGGGCTACCTGCGTACTATTCAGATAAACGGCCGCAATTTTGGCATGAGTAAACATCGCCATGTATTTCTTACAGTGTTCACACTGTGCGTAAATACAGTGTTCATCTAGACCGACTATCTCATCAGAGATATTTACCCATTTGTGACGTGATGGCTTTACAAGCTCACATTGTAAATAATCAGAAAAGATAGTTTTCCAATTTAACTGAGGATTAACAGGCGTTTGCATAAGGTTTTTTCTTTATCTACTAATTGAATACTTATGTTTTTCTTTGTCGTGAATTTCACTTGGCCGATGACGATCCCCTCTGCTGTATAGAGGGCATTCATTTCGCTGTTGAACCGTAGCACATCCCCACACCTTGTGCATTGGGCCGGGTACTCAAGCCAACCGTACGCATAAGCTGGAGGAAGTATTTTCAGCTTATGCCGAGTGACAGCCTCAGCTTTTACATAGATATCTTTGATTGATACTGTTTTCATTTCATGACTAGAAGCTTTTGTACTTGCGGATATGCTTCTAGTTTTTTGATCAATAATTCCCAGCTGATATCGTCATCTTTTTCAATGGCAGCACGGGCACGTACCAGTTTGTAGAATGGTACTGGGTTGGTCAGATGAATATTGGAAGCTAGCAATGCTTTTGATCCGGGCATGTTTTTTTCAAACGCCAGAAGAAGAGGAGCATCAATATTTATTCGTTTGGAATGAGTCGAGTAAAGCGACGAGGTAATTTTGAACAAATCGGTAAGTATAGAGCTTGCTAAGTTGCATGCTGATGTACTGTTTATGTTACCGATACCCATCAAGTTCTTGCCGTTGGCCTCGCCATCTCTTAGTTTGAGCATGTAATCAAATGCTTTATCTAAGATTTTATTAGCCGTATCTTCAGCAAGCGCCTTTGTGTTTAAAAGAATACCCATATCTGTTATGAAGTTAATTGCTCTTAAACTTGTGTTTATGAACGTAATAACTTTATAAATATCGGTACTGCTACTATGAACAAAAGCGATTCCGTTGTCTGTTCGACTACTTACAGGGAATCCGGGTTTACCCAGCGCATCTTTAGATGCTGCCAACCTAAACTCATTGAATTTTTTTATAGTGTCTTTACCGATCATTGGAGTTTCTGTAAACTTATAAGAAGAAAATAGTTCTCACTAGTCATAACATATTAGTAAATCTAGTACATAGGCTTTTTTCGTTACCAACGAATTTAGAAAGGTTACTGCCTGCGAACTCACCAAGAACCATTTCGCCAGCTACCACTTCCCATATATAGATTGCTTTATTGTTCACAGAGCGTAACGATTTTTGAAGCCTTATTTCTCTTTTACATGATTCGCATTTGGTTTGAAGTCTTGGAGAAATATGCGGTCTAGGCCCAACAATCCATTCGCCTGGTTTGTGACCTAATTTTTTAATATGCATCAGAGCGTTGTCTTTTAGCTCATTTATTATTTTAAGTTCTTCTTCGTTCATGGTAACCTATAAAAATGAAGCGAATTTCGGACAGTAAGGAATGTTCTCTCTATTGATCGTAACATCTTCTAAAAATCCTTTACTAATACCGAAAGACAAATAAGGTGTCCAAATACTATTGGCTTTGTTAGAATTTACTACACCTACGTTATAGTGTTTCCACTCTGGATTAGGGGCCGAGCACATCTCGGCGCCAATGTTTATTCCACAGCGACCACAAATAACGCTTGTACATAAGAATGTTCGGCCAGGATGACCAACGTTCAATGATTGATTTATAGCTGTAAATTTGTGATATCGTTTGTCGAAATATTGCCTCAACAGATACGACATAACTTCATTCGATTCCCACTCTGGATTTATTGCGTGAACAGTCGACCACGCTTCGTTGAAGTATTCTCTGTCTAAGGCCATTTGTGAAGTATCTGCAAGCATCGTAATGCTACTCATCAGTTCCGATGATCACTCGACACGTCAAAAGAAAAAGGGCGGCGAGCTTTTTGGTGCTCGCCGCCCTTGAGATAGTCTTTTGTTTTCAGAAAATATAACGTCGTGGGGCGACTGTATTGGCTTCGTTACCAGATTTTGGCTCCTTGTCATCAAAGGCGCCCGTTTCTTCCTGGATATTTATCACATCGCCGAGGTCAAATTCATTGACCCAAGCAATAGCCTCTATATCATCAATGATGACTTCGCAAAGTGCCGGAAGGTTCATCATCTGAAATTCAAGAGACAGAAGCTCGCCAGCTTCGCTGGGTGTAGGTGCGGGTGGGATCATGCAGTACCGACCAGAAGCCGGACCCACAATAGGAGCTGATTGCTCCTCTAAACGAATTGCCTTCAACTTTCGCTGGGATATCCTTGTAGGGATATCAGTTGGTACTGGTTTAGATTTCAATTCAGCATCCTATTTTAATTAAGGAGGCCCGCCACGACGGACTCGACAAGAGGGACAGATGGGGACTTAATCAGATATCTCAATATTACTAATTAAATAACCGATTTAAGTCAAAACTTTGAGTCGTTCGCAAATGAAAAACGGGTCCGGTTTCTGATCCATGTGTGATTCCCAAATTGTAGTAATTACAGGCCTTTGCATGACAGATTTTTGGTCCATCTCAGCTATGAGAGGGTTATGCGTAAACGTGCGCACATCGGTCATCTGCACGTGACTTAGCTTTATTTCCGAGTCTCCAGCAGATTGAATGCCAAACTGCGTATGACAAGTCAGGCATTTGCTGACGTGCGTTATAGACATACCTATGGAAATACCGCTAAGTTTCCAATCAGTAAGTTTATGTCCCAAACGTTTAAGTATCACGGTTGCAATGGTAATCATACTATCACCATAGTCATTCAAGTGAAATTCTGCATGCATGAGCAGTAAGTTTCGCGCGGAATTTGAAGGTATATGCTTCGGTTTTTGTTAAGCTCATTGGTAATTCTATCCTCCATACCTTCCAGATTAGCGTCTTCTTCTGAATCTTCACTATCTTTGAACGTGACCTCAATGAGTCCAGTGGTTTCGTAATCTCCAGCCTTCATGGCGAACATTGAATAAAATTCATTGTGCTGCTTAAGTCCAAAGATCAGACTGCACCCTTGTTTCGTGCAGGAACAGTGAGCAATGGAATTGAAAAGAGGGTTAGTAGACTCGGCCCATTCACATGGTTCATGCCCGATACGACGCAGAACGTTGTGACATACGCGCTTCATAAGCTCTTCGCGTTTCACATTAGTAACTCCAGTTTTTGCGGGACGATCTTGTAACCTAGGCATTCTAATTCTTGGTCTACTACCCGCTGCGCATGCTGGACATCCACTTTCCACCCTAGTCCGCGGCTCCCGATTTCCAGGCTTAGTGCAGGAAAAGTACCCTCTATTTGTTTCTGACACATTATGGAGTGGGAGTCCCATAGGAAAATCGCCCACGACCACTGGAGTGATGCTGGTGTTCTTAAAGTTAAAGTTGCGCATGTCACCCTAATTTTCTGACCAAAAGCTTCTCGATAAAAATGTTTGTAATGCTGCTCTTCGGCAGCCTCATGCCAAGGTAAGGCTAACAACATCGTTCACAACCACGTTCTTATTTTCTGGCAATAGTATTTCTGCTTGATCGTAGACAGCTTTCGCTTGATCACTTCGTCGGGGTCGGGGCCTTCTTCGTCGTCAGGTAATGGAGTAGCGCCAGGTTTAACAAGCTGAAAGAGATAGTTGGTTAAAGCATTAGTAGTATTGAAGTCTCTCGGGCCCAACATACAAATAGTCTTTTTACTCACTTTAGGACCCGTGTCCCATTTCCATGCTCGCTCCACCTCGCAGGCTGGCTCTACAACGATTTCTACAAGGTTCCAGTCCTGTTTCCAGAAGCGACCAATCTGAGCCTCCTTGGACACACCAGGGTCACCACAGATGGCGAATGGTTTCTTGCAATGGCGACAGAAGGCAGTCAGCTGCATTCCGGGCCATGAGAATGTTTCAAGCCAGTTATCAGTCGGTAAGGCATGACCAAGCTTGCGAAGAATATATCGCGAATACTTGATGAGACTTTCTTTTGAAGCGCCTATGTTTTCTTTATCTTCGTTCATATCATCACCATAAGTCGATCATCAATTACTTTAATTCCAGATTTTATCATCTCGTCATCAATTAGTTTTTTAGCTTCATCAATGCTGTTAGCGTATCCATAACTAACGGCAGCTATCAAGTTGCTGTTTACCCTTGGGTATTGGTATCCAAACAAATCATTATCTTCAGGCCAAATCTGTGGAGCCCAATCTTTACTGGCTTGGTGAATGCTTGAATGACTTTCCTCATTCAAAGGATCATCGGACAACCGAAGGTCCCGATACCACATGAAGCTCATATTAACTGAAAAATTAGGCCTTTTTTGCCTTTTTTTAAAAAGACAAAGGTCTTCTCCATCCACGGAAGAGCGATGATCATAACAGAACCTTTAGATAAGAGCACAATACCCATTCCATACGTTCACTTTTAGTAAGAGCATGAAGCATATAGTTTCGATCTAGAGCTTCTTCAAGGTACGTAGTTGGCTCCATAGAAAATAAATTTAGTTGCGAGCCGAATCGTCTATTATTTACCGATTCGTCAGTCTCTATGTTTGCTATGTAGTAGCATGTTTTTGATAGCTGATGCTCGAATACTATGTCGTCACGGGGTTCTGCTGGAAATAAACATGAGAGTTCAAAATTACAATATTCATCGGGTGATAATATGAATTCGTGTGCACAGCCAGCTCTTTCACATCGACAAGTGTATTCAACCAAACCGTGATTATGTTCGTCAAAAATAGGGAGCCAATGCATGTTAGTAACAACATGACCAAGCAGATCTAAAATTTCGTTAGATCTGAGTTTCACGTCGTTTTTCAACTCAATTATTTTAGACAACGAAATCTCTCGCAAACAAATTCTTCTGGAAGATTTTTGATATACGTTTTGAACTCTTCATCTATCATACACGTACCAGATTGAGTAACGGTATTTCCACGTCCGTCTAGTGGGCTGACTGTGAATTCAAAGAAGTCGTAATTGAAATGCATTCTCCAACACTGACGCTCTTCGCGCCCATTCCAAGTTGTAGATGTTTTTTGAAAAAAAACTTGTTCATTACAATTTTTATTCAGACAGCTTATGCTGTATTGTCGTGCTGCTGATGTTCCGTGGCGTTTCCATTTATTTGTCTTATGACCAAGATGTATCAATACCGATTCAGCAGAAGATTTAGCAGTAGAGATGGGCTGTTTGATGTGAACCATATCTCGGTATACTTTAATTTGACTGCGTGTTTTTACCGACATTTGGATTGGCGGAATGAAGCATTCCGCAGGATGGACAAGAGATGCAGGTAGGTGTGTCGGTTGGAATTGTTTTACTGGATTTCTTAGAACAACGAATGCATATAAGCTCAAATTTAGCGAAGTCTATCTTTTTGAATACTCCGCTCAGAACACTAGGAACAAATGATTCATCAATCGGATCTTTTTCTTCCATAAATACACTTCCCTCATGTCAGTACACGCAGACGTGGACAATAGAACTCGTCATTTACAGTTCCTTCCATCTCACAAGTCTCAAAAGAATCGATCGGAATATTTATTCCACGCTCAACCCATTGCTGCCCATCCGTCTCGTTCTCGAAGACTTTAGTGTAAGCCACAGGGTATTCTTTCAAGACATTGACATCATTAGGAATTGGATCCATCAAAGAAAAAGAAGCGTGTAGAGCCTCTCTAGGATTGCTTGGAGCATACAAACGGCCGTAATTGATTTTGTATTCTTGGACATGCAATATGGCTAATCCTCCTTCATCCTCCCAAGATCGTTTAATCTCGATCTTCTCACGGAGAAGGTGAATTGTTTTATCGCATCTAAGGCACTGGGCTTTCCAATGCTCCTTAGCGTGAGGTTCAGCGTTTTTCCCGACCTGTGGAATTAACGCGAATTCTCTCATCTTGTGACCAAACTTGCGAAGAAAGATATTCGCAAGCGATGGCGCAAGCTCAAGACTATTTGCTATAACCCAACGATCATAATGAGTTGGGGCTCGAAGCTCTTGTGCAAATTCGTTCTTATTTTTGGCCATTCTTATAAATGGCTACGAAGATGATCCACTCGACATCTAATCGTCACAAAGAACTGGCCTAGTTATCCAGTCCGAATTTTTAGGTGACACCCAATTATCATCAATTTTTATCGTGTCGTCATCAATTAACTTCATAACCCCAATGATTATGACCAATGACACGAGCAACTTCGTACGTAGAAACGTTACGTACAAGATCGATAATTCAAATTAGATATAGGAGAACAATAATGACTACGGCAACGAGCGCAAGCGTCAATACGAACATGGCCGTTTTCTTAAAAAAGCCCAAAAAGAATTTCGCTACGAAAGCCTTAATAGTTTTCTTGATAAGCGGCCAAAGAACTTCTTTAGCTGCCTTGAACAGTAACTGTAGAATTTGTTTCATTGAATTCCTCTGACGAACGTTTGGTTTCGGTGTCGATGTTAATGAAATGCGAATCGGCGCTCATCGTAATCTTCCTCACCGTTTTATCGTTTGGAAAGAATACGCATGTATTGGTTGAAGTGTTATACCGCAACTTTCCTGCAACCTCGACTGCAAAATCGTTCTTTTCCTCATCGGTAAAGAACCCCAATTTCAGTTTGTAGTCCATTGGGTTATCGTCAACAACGATGTGCATTGAGCCATTGGCATACTCAACAACGTCATCGTAATTGAGTAAAAACTTCTTTACCAAATACTCGCGGTATTCAATATCGAAATCGACATCCTCACCCTTTAGGTGGCATTCCGGGTGCCCGGCAAGGACAAAATATTCATGTGCGCGTTTGTGTTCTGAATCGTTCAAATTGACAGGAACGTAACTCAATGGAACCTCCGATGAAATTGTAAACCGTTTTAACTACAGAGCATCGATTTAGACGTATCGACTTTTCGTTTTGTAAAATATTAAATCGTAAGAATAATCAGTAGTATCGATTATTATAATACATTAATTCGCTCAACTCTTTTGAGTTGATGGAATACATGTAGTGCTCTGTTGCCTTTACGATTTTGTTTCGTAGACATGCCAGAACATCCTGGGTCATGCTGAACGTCTCGCGATTGATCGCTACGTTCAGCTCCCCATTATCGAAATTGAATACATACTTAGGAGGATACATCATGAAGATTGGGGGCCTCCCAAACATCATGCTACGATCGCTAATATAGCGATATCGATCCCCGCCCGGATAGTACGAATGGTTGTTCTGGCTAAATCCATCACACCGTTTTCTGTATACCGTATGCATCAACTCATCACGATAAGCATTATGCAATTCTCCCAATGTTTTCTTGTCGTCGAAAGAGTAAGGCATACGATCAATCAGTATAATGAACGCATTTCTGTCGAATGAATCGATAGTGTGTTTGCTTGGCCCATCTAAATAGTAGCCGTGATGACCGTGCGAATCAACATAGATGTCAATACCAGGAATGGTAGATTTAAGGCTAATCATACTTTCCTCTGGCATGCCGTATGCGTTTCCATTACCAGAGGTGATGATAGGCCTCGGGTTCCACCAGAAGGTAGCCGTGAGTATTTCTTTTTTAAAGGTATCGTAATCTACAGGCTTGATCGCAATAACAATCTCTGTACCGCTCGGCTTATTGGTTTTTTTGGTAGACATCAAAGCGATTTTACCAACCTGACTCTCATCGATATAAGCCGTGTACGTCCTGGTCTTGCCAGCAACGGTGGTAATGATCGAGAACGAATCACTGTAAGCAAACGGAGTTTTCGCCCCGATACCAAAGCCACCTGTTTGCTCATTAGAACCTCGTTTGGTGCTGGCTCCGTATTGAAGAAACACGTTCTTCATTCTCTCAGGGCTGATGCCATGTCCAAAATCACGAATCCTAAGCTCGCTTGCAAGTGGCGTAGGGAAATCGATCTCAATCGGAACGTCCCCTTTACCGGCCTCACGATGAGCGTCACGCGCATTGCAAGTGATCTCTCGGCAGATTGCTTTAATAGGATTAGAGTACAGCTTGCTGCGCAAAATCTCGAATACGAAACCGAGATTATCTGCACCGAATGTTAACTCGTTACTAGTACCTTCCGACTCAACATTAGCGCCTTCAGCTACAATCTTCATATGGTTAACCAGCTATATAGGTATGTTACATTCAGCGGAACAGGAACCAAAGAAGATTGAGCGCACCGTTAAAGGCTGGCACATTTCTTTGGAGGGGGAGTATATTCGTATGGTAACTCCATCCGGAACGGTAAGCAAGATCCATTTGGAACAACCTTTACCTTCATACGCCCTAATCACTAAAGAGGCGCAGGTATTGACAAAAAGCGGCCCTGAGTACAAAAAGATCCAGCTGATTGGACCTACACTACCACCAGAAGTAGTGAGTTTCATCAAACGCCTGAAAAAAGCAATCGTCCTTAGGTGAGATTCAAAAGGCTCCGCATTTTGCCGATGATTTTATCCAAGGAACTATCGAACTTAACAACGCGTTCGAATACGACCTGAAGGCCATCGCACTGAATAAGAGTGTCTTCTGAATGTACGAATACTGAACCGCTACCAATATCGATCGTTCTGTAGCATATTTCAAAATAAGCATTCCCTTTGCGATACATGCGCATATCCCACCGCCTACACTCATCACCAACTACATTGGCGTCAGGGTAAGTTGCGCTGGGCCCTACCAAATAATGCTCTTCCTCGAACCGCTGATAGAAATGACTAGAGGTCATTTCTGATTCAGGCGGTTGCCATGGAGCATAAAGATGCTTTCCTTTACCAGGAATAGAATCAATGCAATATAAGATACGAGTAAAGTATCTTTTACGGGTAGAACATGATTGACTGGCATCACCAACAGGACCGTTACATATGGGGCAATAACCGAAAGCTGTTTTATCTGTCCATTCCATTATGTGAAGTGGAGAAGGCGCTTCGCTTTATTGTAGACTTCTGTATAATTGTCTACAGTTAGCTTTCCAGGATTCCAGATGCCAGGCACATTTAGAGTGCGCCAATTACCTTTGGCCGTTACCTCTGTCAGATCAGTATCGCTTACTACTTCGCCGGGTCGTACTTTTGCACTATGGGTATATTCAACCAGCAATAAGTATTTAGACGGATGAGTCTCTGCTTGTTTAACACGATGCTCTTGTCTATAGGCAACTCTATGAGAGTTCATCTTCATTTTCATGAATTTATGAGTCACTTCAAAGAAATGAGCTTTTGACTGATGAGATGAAAGGATGTTCTTCCTGGCAGGATATTTACCGCATAAGCGAACCAATTTACGGTTGTCGATGCGATTATCGGAACCATCCTTTTCGATGAAGTCGATTAATGCAGAATTGCAGATCGGGCAAGTCTCACGATAGAGAGGAAAGCAATCGGGACTAAACACGCTTCCGGGCAGACAGGGTACAAACGACATGTGCGCTCTATATCACTTAAGGTGTGATAATCTCTCTATGTTATGCATCGTAGTTTCTATGTCAATGAAATCTTTCACAACATAATGAAAATCATAATTGCTATGACCATTATAGAAGATTGTCATTTTAGGCTCACCTGTAACTCTACTGTGTTGCCTATACTCTATTTCTAATCGATCTATACTGCCTTCATAGTCTTCTGTTTCAATCCAAATAGTTTGAACTGATGGTCCGTTAGGGAAAATTTTTAGTCGCTCTGTAAAATGAGCAAAGCTGAGGTCCCTACAATCTCGGCTAAAATGCTCTTTAGGTGTTCTAAACCATTCCTCTAATGGCTTGGTGCACACCGGGCAGTGTTCGTATGTAACGATCGTTTCAACCATGACTAGGACATCAGCGTAACAAGTTTTTGAAATGAATGGTATTTTTTAACAACGCCATCGATAGATGAGTCGTTAATCTCTACACTACGTTTGCTAGGGAATTTTTGAATCAAAAAAGCATCACTTCGATCTGGATTACGATAGCTCATTCGTTCAATGGAGAAACATAATGCTGCATGTTCGTAATCGTCATACGAGAATACTTCTACCATTTCGTTCATTCTAATGCAAACGTAGTAGTGTGAGTATGATAAATATTCAGTATCGTAATCGTAATCTTCGTTAAGCATCAAACAGGATCGTTCACTGTTTGAATAAAAATGTTCTTTGGGCGGCCCTAGTGATGATGCGCATATAGGACACCGAGCTGGTAGGTCTTGTAAATCGAAATTCACAAAAACACCTTTGCTTTTTCCAGCCTAGACCAATCATTGGTAATAACGAATCTAGTCAACAGTTTTTCATCCATGCCAACGAAGCTGGCAATACCTATCATGACAGAAGCAACTATTTCTCGCCTCCAGCTCATACTGGTTTGCTGGTGTTTAATAACAACACTACGACTGTTACCCTCTATGGTATACATGCCTACGTATATTTTAGCCTCGGCCTCTATTGTTTTATTGAAGTCACTTAATTGTATTGGGCCTTGACGTAACTCATAGTGACATGATTTGCACGGCTCGGTGATGCAAAAATCGTCTATGTTGTCACATATTGGGCAACGAAAATTCATGCAAGGATTGCCCATTTAATGTAGTTATAAATGAAGAACATAATCTCTGCATCTGAAGCAAGACGTTTGAAGTATTTTGGTTTCGACAAACCGCCAGTGAAATTTACCATAGTTATGTTTGATGGAGAATATCTCGCAACAGATATGGGACTTACTCTATCGTTGAAATACTCTCTGTAATTACTGCCATTTTTCATGATTACAGCCATATAGTGAGGCTGAATATCATCACCGCATTTAAGAGAATATTCTTTATCAGAAAAGAAGTTAACTTTATTTATCGGCGCGTGACAGACAGGGCACGTAAAACCAGCGCACGACATAAACTCGGGAGTATCTTTTTCATTCATAGCATGACCAATAATTTTTTACATCGATTAATGGCATATAGGATATCTTCAAATTGAGTCTGGCCAGTTTTCATAATAACTAAACCGTCATATTTGATTTTAGTTGTATTATCAGAAAAACGACGGTTTAGAGTTATATGCCCTACCTTTGTAAAGTCAGAATGAACACCGAATCGTATGTAATGAGAACTATAATTTTTAGAAAGCGGGTCACAAGACTTAGCCTCTTTGCTTCGTTTACACGCAAAGACAGGCTCTCCTCCGAAAAGGTCGCCCTCAGTTAATTCAGATTTACATATAGGACAGGTTAACAAAGAACTCCTAATTTAGAGAGTCCAGTTATGTATCTCAACATATCGACATCTTTGATGTTTGGTTTTACAGTTTTGACCAGAGATTCGTTAATGTAAATTTTAGTTTCTATAGGACCAGTGCCCAATAGTTTTCGATGAATCATTACATTATTTACGAGTTAGAAATCTTCGGTAATTCCAACGTCGAAAATAACGGCGCGGTAATGATCGGGCGTAGGCGTACTGGTCGTACAGTGACCACCCATTCTTGGATATCCACTATAAGTTAAGGGCGCCCCACATAGAGGGCACTTCATGCCATTACCTGCAATCGTTTGTAACGTTTACACATTACAGTGAACTCTTCATCGTTAATGTAACGATTGATTTGAAAACAAACGGTACTGTTGCTGTATACGATTGTCCAATTGATAGCGCGATTTCTACTTATCAAGCATATACCGTAATGCATACTATCGTTTCTAAGTACGCAGATTTGATCTAATTTCCTGCTGTACCGATCACTGATACGATACCCGCATCGCTCACACAAGTATTCATCTAAGTGCTGTTCAGCCACCGTTTTTTGCATCAAATTAGAACAAAGCAAACATTTCATTATATGAATGTTGCCAGCTTTGGAATACGTTTTAAGTAACTCTTTATTTCATCAAGACAAAGTATTCTTTGAAAATTAGAGAACTGTTTAGCCTGAATGTAAACGCCCGTAGTTTTTCCAGATACATCTACATGCACTTCACATACATCAGTGTAATAATATTCCGATTCTTCATCGTATATTTTACCTCTTGATTCACCACGAACAAGAACGATTGAATACTCGCCTTGTAATCCACCAAGATAAGAGACTTGACGCGCGCAGCACCAGCTTGATGACCACAACGATGAACCATCATGCTCGTATTCGAGCATCAGATCATCTCCACACAGCGGGCATGCCTGCTTGGAAGGAGGCGTGATTTGCTGAGGCCTTATGAAGCGGTGCGTCATGTTAAAGCAAAACGGAAAGTTTTTCTAATTCATCAAACTTATCCCACCACTTACGAAAGTCGCGGGGCTTCAGTTTCATAAGTAATCCAATCCCTATATTGACAACTTGTTCTTCTACAGAGTTCGAGTTTTCACGGCGTATCGTCGTCTTGGTATTATCGCCTCGAATTTCGTAACGACCGATCTTTCGATAAACTTTACAGTATTCGGCGCTGTCTTTGGTATGTTTTTTACTTTCAAGCTCACTATCATTCCAAAGATTACAAACAAAACAATACAACATCATGCTGCCGTGACAGATAGGACATTTCATAACATTGGCCCCAGTCTAGAATAGCTATGAAACATGGCAACGAATTCCTCATCTGTTACCGCCCTATCTAATTGTAACAGATGCCTGTGTACACCAAACCAAGCTGATGTTTGACTGGAACTATCTACACTACGTTGTACTTCGAATCCATTAATAAAAATGAAGTCAGTAAACCAATGACCAAACCCTGATAATTCATCTGCTTGCAAAATCATATGAATGGTGTAATGTTTAGTTGAGCACTGAGCTATAATGATTCCTCGCTGTGTTAAGTTGTATTCGTTTTCCTTAACAAAGATTTCGATTCCGCACAACTTACACCAAAGCTGCGGTACCGGAAGTATCGGATCTATGTCAGACATAATAGCCTTTTATATTTTTGACACAGTTCATATAACTCGCTGTCAGATATGCAGTAATCCATACTATCAAGTTCCCAGGCGCTCTTTGTAATGACGGTCCTGGTTTTGAAAATCGATGCGACATTGGCGTCTCCGCCTACGCGGAAGTTTCTTGTAATTTCAAATGGCCCCACAACCGTCATATCAACCCATCCGGTACTGGTCTTGCTGCGAGCGTAGTGAGCGTAATCCGTCGATTCGCCATTTGTGCATATAGTATGCAGCGCCGCTGTGGTATTTTCTACATTACGACCGTTGCTATCGCGAAGTATCGAATCACATACTGGGCAGATGATGTCAGTCATTTCAATATAGTTAGTTTGATGCATCGTTTTACAGTATCTCTGACCTCTTCGTCAGATAGAATCCGATCATATTTCTTTACGTAATCAATTGAGGTTTCGTAATCGTATATAACGACTTTGCCAGACATGACAATATCAGACATTTTTCTTTCGAAATGCCTACGAACACAATAGCCATCTGCGTCTGCAAAGTCTATTATGAGAATTTTTCGATACTTAGAAACATGACATCGATAATGCTTCTTCGGGCATTCAAAGACAGCAAAGGCTTCATGGCTTCGGGTCATGTAAGTCATTATATTTTCATCCTGAAGACTTACGCCACACATCACGCATCTCACAACATCACCATTAATCTTTTTAGATTATGGCGTTTGTATTTCTCTACAAGTTTTAGCATTTCTTCACGAGTAATTATTCTCTTGATGGTAAGCCTAAGATGTTCTGTATTACCGAAAGTAGCGGTATCTCTAGGTATCACATCGCTAAAGCCTAGCTGAAAAAACCTGCGCACACAGAAGTCTTCTGCATCTGCAGAATCGTTCTCTATCTGCATCGGCCCGATGGGATCGACTTCACTATAGTACACTCGGTAATGTTTACTAGGGCATTCTAATATAAAGGGTTCGCGTTCGCGTCTAGTATACCCTTCTCGTTCAAGAGGTAACGCACAAACCAAACACGTACCAGACAGACGACTGGGCCAAATTATGGTATTTGGCCCAATGACGGTTGGTTTAAAGAACCAGCCTATTATTCGTTTAATCATTCTTCAGGCTGGCTAGTCTCTTTTCTAGAGTATCTATTTCGACCTGTTTGCAATACGCTTCGTACTTGACCATTTCTTTATTGTATTTAGCCTCGGCAATTTCGAATGACTTCATTGCCTTATTGTACTCTGCTTTTTTGGCTGCTTTATCAACAGGAACGCTATAGATGTATTTGTAATCAATCCAATCCATCATTCGCGGCCAAGAAGTTACCAATTTTACTTTAGAGTAATCAATCCCCTTAGGGACAAGATGAATAATATCTGCCAACGTGAGCTGACCGATGCTTTTTTTTTGGTGCTGTATATTCCTCATCCTCACACATTTCGGCGTAACTCTCTTCATCGTAATCTTCATTGATACGTTCTCGATACCAGTAGATGACATGTTCTTCGGTTGCACCGCTGAGCAAAGAATACTCCAAACTAAATTTGTTCGGAGGAAATGGTTGGGTTGGCTTATCCACTAGAAGAAGATCCTTAGCGTACCGTGGAAAACATTACTGTCTTGATTGAAGTCTGCCTTCTTGCAAACAAATCCATGCTGGCTGCGTGACACATAAAGAAACATACTCTTCATGAAGTCGTTAATATTGAAATGAATATTGCGAGAGCTAATGACTTTGGCGTCATCGTCGAGAGCTTTACCCTCTTCGTATTTTTGTATGACAATGACGAAGTCGGTCGCCTCTTTACCGCACCAAAGAGGATCCTTTTGGAACTCAGCCTCGCGCTGATCAATCTTCTCTTCTCTCTCTGCCCATTCGTAACGGAGCGTCTCCTGCTCCTCTGAACTCATGCTGGTCGCCAAAGCGAATGCGGCTGCGTAATCGCTGCCTGACTTTGCGTCGATTGCCAAATACGAACTGTAAAATGCAGCGCGGATTGTTTCGTAGCTGGCTTTCATGCCGCTCTTATTGGAGTACGAAACTACTTTTTTTATCGCGCCAATGGGATCGGATAAGACTTCTTTGTCAAGCAAGTTCATTAAAATTCACCTTTCATAGAGAAAGGTCGCGCCACTTTAGTCTGCTCGACAAAATGAGATTTGGCTTTCAACGATGTAAGACAAAGACATGAGGGTTTAGAAAACCTACATGTAGTCGTAGGCTACGAATTTTTAACAGAGCCCATGGATATTTTAACTTAAAATAGTAATTCCGCGCCGAGCTAACTCGACAGTTCCTAATTACTCAGCAGTTACGATGGTTTGCACTAAATTTTACAGCTCGAAATTTCCAAACTGCACCTAAGTACTCGTAACTATAGGTGTTTCTAAGCTAATTATTTAGAACGCATTTCCACTAGTAAAATAAACTTTATCAAAGTATAATAAGTCTTATGTCATGACATTAGAAGTACCGTGTCGACGAATCGTCTAGCGGTTTTGATTGTGAGCAAATCAATATCTTTACGATACTGAATTGAAACTTCCTGAGAAGCACCTGACGTAGCATGTGGTTTCTTGTATATAGTGATGTAGGCGAAAGTTCTTTTTCCACCCCACTCTTTGTGAAAGTAAACATTTAAGTCTGGCCAATAAATTTGGAGACTCACTGTACTACCTTTACGATTCAAAGTCTTTAGAAAGCCGTTGGTGCCGTGATAGCATACGCACGGGTAAGTAAATTGATACGCCATCAAATTTGGTAAGCATCATGAAGTCGCTGGCGTGCGATTCCACTCCGCGCATAGGCTGACCGCAATGAATACAACGATGATGTATCATGTTAGGATCATTAATTTTTTGAATCGAGTAAGTAAAGATATAAGGACAGGCAATTCGTGCAAATCGATCGAGCACATAACCGTATAAGGAACCCAGCTGTACGTTCCAGTGTTGCCGTTTTCTAGCCATGATTCTCGATGTATTGTAAATGAGCGCTCATGGTATTTGAGAGTTGCTACGAACCGATAATCTTTATTATCCTGTTGATATGGGCTACTTTCAATCTTCATAGCAATACCAGTAAGCTTGGATTATTTATTAGATGGCGTAGCCGCTCGTCAGACATGTAGTAATTTAATATATGATGGTTAGCGAAGGATGGAGAAATGATACGACTTCTCGGCGCGGTGCCAATATTGAATCTGGCTATTTCAATCGTGGGACGAATGGTATGGTCACGATAATAAAGAGCATTAGCTCCGTAAGAAGAGGCTGTATAAAAAGCACTGAAACCGCAGTAGCCACAACTGCTAGCTACAAATTGTTCCGACGTTATGTCTTCCATCGGCTGAAAACAATAAATACAGTTCATATTAGATTCAGTAGCCCTATTGCTTTTTTGAAAAGTTTTCCCAATGGAACAAGCTCTCCGAATGGGATATAAAACCGATTATAAAACCGATTATCATCGAATGGTGACGTGTACCATTTATTGGTTACATCGTTGAAATATTCTTTGGTTAGACAGATTCTTTGGTCATCTTTGTCTACGTCCAAACAATATCTAAGCCGGGACTCTCCAATCCTATATTCTTGATACCATTTCATTGGAATAATAAAATCCTTTTTGCCCAGGTATGAATTTCTTCAGAAGTCATTAATGTTAGCTTCTTAAGTTTATCAAGTTTGATCACCGGGCTACGAGAACCAAGGAACACCTGATTGTCATACTCCTTACTTTCCAATGCATAAATGTATGTACCGACTTCTCCATAAGCTGAGCCAGGTTTTATGTAATTGTTAACGACACGACAATCGGAGTAAGTTAATGCAATCTGTATTGTGTTACTTCCGGCCGTTACCATTTCTTGATAGCCCGCCATTGCTCTGCCGGAGTCGATATACATTTTGCAATAGCAAGTCATTTCAAACTGAAATGAATCAGATACGACCCACTCGCATTGAGCGCCACAATGAATACCAGCCCTTTTAGGATGCTTCATTTGAACAGCATTAATCTTTGAATCCACTTCTCGATCTCTGGACCAGTCCGCCCAGACAAATCTAAAGCCTTGGTAAAATGAAGCACCTTTTCATGAGCTATTGTTTCATAAAACAATCCATATACGTTATGTTTGTATATGGTTCTGTAAATGCTAGTCTCTAACGGTCCCCACAGATTAGTATAGTTGATACTAATCATATAGTCATCGAATCCGTATTCCAATCGCAACAGTTTTTTGTCATCTGTAAACTCTGAGAATCCGCACTGAGGAGCAGACCTGAGTGCTTTAATTGTATTGCAATCGCATATGTAGCGCTCGATTGCGTTGACATTGCAATCCCATTTTTCACCCCTCATGCGAGTGAATTCGTCACAAATGAATGTGGTTGCTTTCTTCCCGCAATGAATACAGAAACGAGGAGGATTATCTACGTAAGGCTGATATTCAAAACGATTCAAGTCATCACCTTAATTCTAAGGACCCAGTTGCGAATCTGTTCTCCGTTCATTTCACTAAAGTCTTTAGCGGCATGAATCAATAAAGCATCTCTTGGATAGTAAAAACCTTCAGGGAAATCAGTATGCGGAGGAATCCATTGAAGATCAACAACCCTAACCATACCTTTTGAATAAGAAGTGATCGCCATATCTGAATAGATATATGTCGAAGCTTCAACTTCGTTTCCTATTGTATACTCATTGAAACCATAATAGGTATTAAACTTACCAACAAACCTTTTACATTTACACAGGTGTAAATACGTGGCTTTATCTTGGTTTAAAAGGTGGTGAGAATATGTGGGGTTTTGAGATGGCAAGATAGCTATCCCCTCAGAATAATAGGCCTGACTTTTATGTAAGGTCCTCTCCGCCTGCTTCCCACAGTGCACACACTGTCTTGAATAATATTTTTGGGAGATCATTTGGAAAGTCTTTTAAGAAGAGTTAATGGGCCACACGTCTGAATGACGATAACGGCGACGCTCCTCCTCTCGACAACAGAGGCGAAAAGCCCATCATAAAATACTTAAAGTTTCAGATGAAAGTTTATCTTATGGATCGTCCTTGTAAAACCTGCATGAGTCAGACTTGCCCAGGCTTCGGTAACCCAGGCGCGTGCGCCGGAACGTTAGAGACAGAAGCTCATCCGGACCGCGTTACTGAAAAGCAATTCGAGGACATCATCGCATACCAACTTGAATGCTTTCACGAGTCCAAAGCTGGATTGCCGTTCAATGAACGATATCTCTTATCGATGATTATAGAGTTGCGAGAACATCGCGAGCTAGAAAAGAAAAATGCCATGAGACCAATTGCGCCTCCTATTACATTCACGACTCCGAAAACCGAAATTACGGCTGCCGATATCCCTCGTGGTATGAGCGCAGAGGATGTTGCGTTGCCGGAACACTCTTGCGACAATTGCCTCGATACCGATCCAGACAACTGCATTTACAATATATGTGAACAGGAAAGGCGAGAGCAAGAAGCTGCCGATACCCTAAAAGTAAACTGGGAGATGACAGCTCGGCATCGCGGCAAGATTGCACAGCAGTGGAAAGAGCGCGCCGAGAAGGCAGAGGCTGAAGTTAAACTGTTACTTGAACAGAGGCTGCTTCCGCCCGAAGCGATTCCTACATGCAGTAAATGCGATGAGGATCTTGAGTACCTTGAGTCCAATGGATATTGGCACTGCGTTACTAAAAGTTGCGATGGGGTAATTGCTAGCGGTCCAGCCCCGCGTTCGAGCCCGAACCAAAGGCCGCATACCTCTCACGTCGTAACTATTCCGATCAAGATTGAGTCGCCTCCAGGGGTACAGCGTCGTGAAGTGACGCGCGTCGAGGCAGCTTGTAAAAATGCTAATCGTCGTGGTCCATGTGATTGTTATGTATGCATTCCGAAAACCAAACCTACTCGTGAAGAAGTACTCGAATGGGCAAAGCAAGGCGAACCTATCCCTGAAGATGGTGTCTTGGCAGCCGTGCCGATGAAGACCAATCGAGACATGCCTGATGGTTCAGGCGCTCAAGCATACTTTGAAGAATACGATAAAAGTGGCGGATTCGCAGCAGCCATACGCGATCACATCAACTCCGGTTCTCGGTTCAAGCACTCTAAGCCGTGCTGTCGAGGTGGTTCGGTTAATGGACACGATTCTTTATGTTCGGATAAGAAAAGTGTTGGGCAACAAATCATAGCGAAGAATGAGCCGCTTAAGAAGATTGATCGCTTCATGGAGTCTCGCATGCGTTGCAATGAACGGCAGCTCGATGCTCAATGGAAACTTTTAAGCGAAGAAGAGCGCTCCGAAGTTGTTCGCCGAATAGAAAAGGTTCCAAGTGAAAATAAAATCAATGAAGATTTAGTTCGAGACCGTATTGATCCTCCTAAGGACTCCTCGTTCGAAGAAGCGCTTGTGAGAGCTTGTAAGGAAGATACGCTCATCAAAGCGCTATCATGGATTGCTTTGTGGGAATCGGAGCGAGTCGTCAAACAAGCCAAAACTTTCTTCGAAACTGGCACACGAACTGGCTCGCATGGCGGCGGATGGGATACATGCTTCGAATATTGCTTCAATGCAGTAAACGAAAGATATGTTGAACGAAACTGGGTAATAAGACTTGACCATTGGTATTTGCGCCCTAATGAAGAGAGTGGATCAAAGTGGGGCTTTAAAGACACTGCTCGATTGATGACAAAAGAAGAAGCCAAAATTATCTATTGGGAGTATGCTCCAAAGATAACGGTAGAAACATTTAGAATTGAACAGTTACCGAAGTTCAATCCATTCGAACGCGGCGACCCTAGAACAACGACCGTCTCTAAAGAAGACGTAAACACTCTCACAGGTAAGACCGTGTACGTAGATGATGGTGGTCCGATTGATCGCTACTTCGATAGATTAGAAATACTAATGAGCGGATTCAAAGCTTCGATTCGTGAAGCGTTGGATGAAGTTGTAAGCTCTCCGAAGAAAGAAACAGACGATGAGTTTTAACAAAATGAAAACTGCATTGATTCAAATCTCTGAATGGGATATGATCAATCCAGGTAAAGATCGGCCTCAGCCGCTTGCTGATGGAGCATGGCTAAAGAAGTTGGTTGAAGATGCGCTCGTTCCTGATGAGAACGCTTGTGTGCCTGATGAGACGTGGGGATGCCAAGCACGCAAGAAGCTGGGTCGTTTACGCGGAACTCTTATGGGCTTCCGCGATGAGATTGATGAAATCATTGCACAGTCTGCGCAGCCTCAGTTTTGCGGTGAATACGAAGAAGAAATTATCGAAGAAGAAATTATCGAAGACGGTCACGCTGATCGGTGCGAATTGATACCCCCGTCGAAGGCGCCGCCAGTCGACGCGACTGGCTACACGGAAGGCGAGCGCTCGGCGTTCCGTGATGGCTGGCTCCACGGTCACCACGATCGCGGCGTCGGACAACGCACCATCGATCAGGCCGAGCACGACTGGAGCACGGCGCATTTGGACGAGCCTTGCCCGGAGGGAGCGTTGCACAAGGACATCAACGATCCTAGCCCATACGGAAGTTGCTGGATGAAAAGTATCTCGGCCGCACGTAACTGGTCTAACGAAGAGAAGCAACTCGTAAAGGCAATGGGCCGTTACATTGAAGAGCACAAAGCATCGTTCGATGCCTTCCGCGCGGAGAGTATGTTCGATGAGCCAGACCAATGGCCTAATTGTATTTTCGGCCAATGTCCCGATCCACATACTGCCGTATCTGACTTTTGCGAAAAGCACATAGACCTTTCTGTAAGAATGATGGAGAACGAGAAGTGGGAGCTAGAGCAGTGCCTTCGACGCTATGTAATCGTTCATGGAAGCGAGTTAGGCAAGCATTCATGCAAAGAGTGCAAAGCTGAATGGGATGATAATGAGATGCATAACTCAAATTGTCAACTTAGCCCACGTTTGAAATACAATGATTAAGATAAAGATCATATTCAGTAATGGGCAATCTAAGATCGAAACGTTTGCAAAAGGTCATAAAGCAGGTGATCTTTTCTATGACCTCTCCAGCCCATCTCCTTTCAAGCTATGGAAAACTACCGATCAAGATCTATGAAGTGATAGGTATCGATGCGAGTCCGGAGACATCCGAATGAAAGAAAGATGATTAAAACTCTTCAGAAACATCCGTGGTTCCGACCATGAGATACGATGTAATCAAAGTGGAACAAGTGTGCGATGCTGATTCGATAAAATCATGAATAAAACGTATTTAGACGGTGACAAAGTAACTGGCGATGAGTATGATCTGATCGACGATAACGTCTGTCCAGATTGCGGTAATGCCGGAACGTCATGTGCGCCAGGCGCTTTCATGCAAGGCCCATCAGCACCGAAGACAGCAATCTCTTGCTCCAATTCAATTTGTCGCTCAGCATTCTGTATCGATAAGAACAAAGATATCAAATCTCCATTGATTAAAAGGATCTCTAATGCCTCGCCCGAAAAGCATTCCGAAGAGTTATACAGAGCCCAAAACCAAAATGGGCCCGGAGCCGCAGACGATTCCGGAGTTCTTGGGTCCGATCGAACCCGGCGATTTTGTAAGGGATAAACGAACCGGACAACACTGGCACGTCGATGCCGTGGAGAATGGCGGTTGGTCAGGGAAGCTGATTCTAGTTTGTTCGTGCCGCTCGTTGCTGGTCAATTTCCGTGAAACGATTTGGTATCTCGATGAAGTCATCCCGGCAATCAAGAAGCCGAAGACAACCTCGTATGTATCCAATACAACCAAAATCGCAAAAGAAGCCAGGGCAAATAAAGCCCTTGAAGCTCTGACCAATGCATTCGCCACTACGTTCGCCTCTGATGAGGCCGCTGAATAAAAGCGTGTATTACAATGAAAACTCCCATTACATACTATCCAGATTGGGCTCGTTCGATCGGCTCAAACCCGGATGATTGGTTTCGTTCGCTCTCCGATGATCTCGATTGGGAACACAGAGAGGATGGAAAGGTTCCGAGAATGGAATACTATTCCAACGATTTCAACAATCCGTATATGTACGGAATCGGCAAAGGACAAAGAGAATATCTCCCCAAGCCGTATCACCAGGTCATGACCGAAATCAGGAAAGCATTAGAAAACCTGACCGGAACGGTATTCGAGGTTTGTTTCCTTAACAGATATCTCAATCAGTCAGATCACCTCGGCTGGCATGCCGATGACTCGCCCGAAATGGATGACGAAAAGCCGATCGGAATCGTCAGCCTCGGAGTTGAAAGAGAAATATGGTTTAGATCGAAACCGCTGGTGGATGTTTGGAAGATTGCCAAGGCTCTCGGTTCCGAACCTTCCGTTTCAATTGTCGAGCCGGAAAAACTCAAATTAGGACACGGTAGCCTTTGCCTGATGAACAAAGGTATGCAGGATACACATCAGCACCGTATCCCCAAAGCTTCGTTTACATGCGGTGAAAGAATTAGCCTTACTTTCAGAGGCTATGTGAAATAATAAGAACGGATATGCAATGAAGTTTATTGCAATAATATCTTTGATCGGCGCGACCATTTGCTTCTCGATGTTTGAATTCGGATGCTCGTTCGGTTCCATTCATCATTACGATTCGGTGCCGATTCCATATACCATCACTGAAACGATTACATGCCGAGTGGCTCGGCCAGGATCGGACGCGTTGGTCAGCGATGGCTCGAAAATCGTTATGGTGGCTTCTCGATGCAATAGGTGAACTATGAAATACAAAACTAGACTAATGATCGATATCGAAGCCGAGCTGCCAGCAGGCCAACAGATCGACCCGTTACGTTTTGGGCAAAATGATTGTGGCGATTAAAGATGAATATCTTCCGATGGGGCGGTACGGATTGGTCGATTCTTAAACGTATCAGGTTGTTGAAATAAGGAATTCGATGGGTTATCAGAATGGTTCCAGGCCTCAGGACGCCGAAACTCTCGTGTATGACATTGATGCAGATTTGAACGATCTGTATCGTGATGTCGATATCAATCAAACGATTCCTTTCCTCGATAAAGTTCGTTTACTTCAATCTATTAGTTTTATTCGCGATTCCGTCAGGAAGCTACGAGAATTGAATGTCGAGAAAGCTCACGTCCAAGCCGAAGCGAAGCTCGCGAACCTCCCGCGCACCATCGGCGACTAATATGGATATAAAGGCTTCTTCAAACCAAACAAAAAACTTAAATGACCACCAAATACCACGACATAGTTCCGTTCTCTCTCACCACTCCAATCACTACGATACGCCGATCCCGTTTGGAATTGCGCCGAAGGAATGGAAGGCGGGTGGAACCAATGCCAATATGCATTGTCGCCGGAAGACTTCTGTAAGAAACACGGAGGGAAAGGATGACCGTATACCGCACTCCAAATCAACCACCCCCAATCCCGACAGGCATTCTCTGCGCCGAATGCAATACCGACGTCGGAAATGATCATAACCATGTTTGTGGAACAGACCCGTTTGTTACGAAAGATGACATGGGACTGGAAGAAGTCCTGGGCCTGGAAAAAGTACCGGGCCGTGAATATGTATATCGTTGCAAATTCTGTTACTCGTTCGTCGGAAAACAACATTTCCGTTGCGGCATTAAAAAGATAATGAAACGATTCATCTATGACTTGAAAGAACTATTTCGATGAAGTTATTATCTTTTACCAGATCAGAAACCAAGGAATTGGTATCATATCTATAAAGATCCCAATAATATCCATTGGCAGACGTATTGATTGGATAATTGTATTACAAAACGATCAATTCCGGCTTACAGGGCATTATCCGTTCAACTCGTATACAAAACGATGCTGTACTGGGATTGGCTCGTACGTTTAAGCAACCTATTTGGCACAACTAGGCACAGTATGGCCCGCTACGGCTCACAATGGCATGTGCCAGCCCTCTTACGAAGCCGATCAGTAAGCTCTCAGCCGGGTTTAAAGAAGCCGTAAAATCGAGCCTGCGCTTCGCATAAATGCAACGATAAAGCGCTTCGCTCAGCGCTTCGCTCATGTTTGCTTCATAATACCCTTTCGGCCCCAATAAATAGATAACCAAAAGCTAATGATTACACACTTAATAATACATCTAGCTGACAACCGAGCGAAGCCTAAACGGATATTGTCAGCGCTTCGCTCAAGCGGAATGCCGAGAGGAAAATAGAGGTTAATAAAAGGCTTTCTTTTAGGCAGCAGTCCAAGATAGATATGCAGGAGCAGCCCTGGCCTACGCCCTGGCCTACGGCTAAGTTTCCTCCGCCCTGAGCGAAGCGCTGGCCTACGGCTAAGTTTACCAATTCCTCCGCCATGCGGTAGACTGGCCAACCAGCACGCGCAGCGCCCAAGTTTCCTCCGCCATGCCAACCAGCACGCGCAGCGCCCAAGTTTACCCACCAGCACGCGCAGATCATGATCCATCCGACCAATGAGTCCACTTTATCTCACGATGCATCATTCGTCATTAGTCACCCTGATCCACAAGTTTACCTCCCCAAGTTTACCAATTCCTCCGCGTTATCCAGGGCCATTGGCACGCCGTGTGCTATAGCAGGAAAGATGCCACCCCCTTGGCACGCCTTTTGCATGTTCTCTGATGGTATGTTGATTGCTTTAGCCAAAAAGATGCCAAAGTTATTCCGTTCCGACTGTAAAGAATCTCTATGGTATGTTGATTGCTATAGGATCAATCATGCCAGACATTGCCCGCGCTACGCGTGTCGCGCGCATCGCGCGCATCGCGCGCGTTCTATCAGGATCTCGCGCTCAGGACTGGCACGATTCTTGTCCTGAATCGGTTTTCCATCCCGAGGATCCATAGGGTGCAGCAAGCAACCGACGACGACGACAAGGGAAGGGAAGGCAAGCGATTGGCACGGTTCGTGACGCGGTTCGGTCTTCCATCCCGAGTGGCCAGTGTGGCGAAACGACGGATGGTACATGACGGGGGCAACAGCCCCCACCGAATTCCAGGCTTCGGTCTGGCACGGTCCTTGTCGAGAGTCGGTTTTCCATCCCGAGAGTCTAGTCGGTGAGCAACGGTCAATGGGACGCCAGGCAACGCCGGTCCCTCTAACCAAAGGAGAGTGTCATGCGAGATGCGGTACTGCGGGTTTTGTCCCGCGCCATGGCTACCCAATCGGTAGCTAGGCACTTCGTGGCAGAGTGCTCTGACGAGCTTTCTGCCATCCCTGAAGCGGCCAGCTTGGTCGCTACCATCACGAGGCTCTCGGCGGCTCTTCCGAACGGCAAAGTGCCGGTCATCGGGGTCGCTGAGAAGTCTGCAGGGGTCGCTCTCTTCGGTCTCATTCGAGACAAGTGGGGTGAGACTCTCAAGGCGACGACGCCTCTTCCGACTGGCAAGGTGCCGGTCACTGTTCCGAGACTCGCTGAGGGTCTCGTCGTCAAGCGAATCGCCCCGATGGGCGAGTACGGCAAGCAGGTTGGCGAGGGTATCGTCAAGAAAGGCGGGAAGGTCAAAGTCCAGACCAAGGGTGCGAATCCGAACGGATCCGAGCCCGCCGATCACGCCGAGCGTGTCAGGCAGGTGATTGCCCTACCTCCGGTCAAGGTGACGGTCGTGCCCACGCTGCAACGTGCAGCGGCGCGACACGCCTTCTTCGCTCAGTCCAACCGAGTCGAGTATCGGCAAAGCGGCATCATCGCGGACCCCGACCCGGTCGCCACCCGCATCATCATGCGCCCCGGTCTCCCGACCTTCTTCGCTGAGACGGTCTCCCGCAAGGGCCCTAAGGGCGACGACTTGAAAGCGGCTGACTTCCCGAACATGGGCGCGGCCAAGAAGGTCGGAATCGACCCCCGCGTCGTCCTCGCCACACACCGCGACATCATCGGGAGCAATCCCGAGGGACTCCGTGTCCTGACCGTCTACGAACACCACGCCATCGGCCCGTACGCCGCTCTCGACATGGTTCGCCGCATCCTTCACGCCGAGCACATCGGCCATCCCAAGGTGACGTTCCATCCCAAGGTGACGTTCATCCAACTCTGGATCTCTCATGATCCGCCCGGTGTTCCGACCCCCGAATTGCGTGAAGCTCGCCGCGCTGCGGAAGTCGAAGCGAAGGGCGCGGTCATGACCCGAGACGCATCCGGGAAACCGGTCTGGTACGCCTACGCCGAATCCCAGCCCCCGACCCTCTACCCGGTCAAGGATCCACGCCGAGCCAAGTCGGAAGCCTGACGGAAGCCTGACCAGTCACGAAGCGCACACTGGTCTGCCTAGGTTCGACTCCTAGGGTGCGCTCTGAGCCCCGTAAGGCTCTAACCCTCTAACCAATCGGAGGTACACATGATGATCGTGAAGCGCCGCCATGGCGCAATCGTCTCCACACTCGTCGCCACCATGACCGATTCTGGCAAGGTGACGATCGCTCCCCAGGTCAAAGCCGCTCCGGTGGCCGCGACCAAACCCGGCAAACCCGGCAAGCAGGGCGCAACGCCCGGAAAGGTCCGCAACGCGCCTGCCCCGCAGGCTCCGAAGGACGCCAGCGACGGATGCAAGTTCGCATTCAAGCTGAATCACTACATGACCGCGGATCTGCCCGAGAAGGACCGTCTCGACGCCATCTACAAGCTCGGGAAGCTCGCCCGAGAGATCGGACCCGGTGACCCCGACGTTGCAGCGGCTCACGAGAAGGCGCGCAAGGATCAGCACTCCTACCGCGTCGTCGACGCCGAGATCGACATCATCGGCCGCGAGTGTGTCGAAGGCTCGGCAGGCGCATGGGCCTCCTGGTCCGCCGCGTTCATCGCCGGATACGTCGCTAAGGTCCCGGTCAAGGGCAACGCGCCGTTCAAGCGGTACCTCCTAACCGTCACGATCCAGGGCCAGGCCCCTCAGACGGGCGACATCGGGCGAAAGCTACTCGACGCCACCGAAGCCGAGGCGTTCACGTCCCGGTGGGATCTCTTCCAGCAGGCTCACCGGGCCGCGTGCCGGTGGCTGACCCTCAAGTCGAACATCGCTCACCTCATGAACGTCACGATCGACACTCTCGACCCTGCCCAGCAGATTCCGGGCGAGCCTCCGGTGTGCATCACGAGCCTTCGCACCGTCGTGGACTTCGCTCAGGCGAGGGATCACATGGTCGCGGCGGAGCGTCGCCAGAACAAGGGTCCGACCATGTTCACCGCCAAGGGTACGCAAACCCTCCGGCTCTCTCTCCCGACCTGTCACGAGTCCCGCTCGACTTTCAGCAAGGGCTGAGAGCGAGCCGAAAGGCCACATGAACCTGAAACAGAACTACTTTTTCCGCATCGCCACCTTTGATCACGAGCAGGAGCCCGGTCACACGATCGGATTCCAGCCCGGTGACCGCTTGGTCGCCGCGATCGGCTTCGCGGACGACGAAGTGAAGTCGTCCAACCACGTCGCTTGCACGGTCGTGTACCGCTGCACGATGGGATACCAGGAGATCGGCAATTACATGCCGGTCGAAGTCGAGATCCACCGCGCCTACCCTCCGAAGGAGGACGAGGCGCAACGCTCAGTCGAGCGGGAGATCGAAGCAGGGACACGAGCCGAGCTGATCGCCTCTCGGGGCGAGCCGAGCTGAGGCTTGCGACGCATCCGGTTTCCCGGATGCGTCTCGATCAATGCCTCTAGGTATCCCGCAAGTGTCCATCTGGGCGTTGCGCCTAGGAGCATCGATCGAGACGCACAATGCGCTCTCGTGAATGGGATTGGCGACTCGCCCCCAGAAAGAGACACTCTCAAGTGTACTCCGACATGATTCTGAGCATCGCGGCCAAGCAGTCGACCCCTGGCTCTGCCTCTGAGAAGGCAGAAGCGCGGGACAAGTCGAAGACGGGTCGCAAGAGCAAGTCCGGGCGTCTCGAATCGAACGCTGATGCGTTCCTCGCGAAGCACGGATTCGACACCAACGGGGAACCTGCAAGCAAGTAGACGGGCGACGGGCGCAACGCCCAGAAGAGGACCGTCGCGAGCGCGAGGACGTAGCCCGAGGTAGGTCCTGGTTTTTATCAGGGTCTACCCGGGCCGCGCGATACAGCAAGATCCGTCCTTGCGTTAGCTCCGACAAGATCGGCGCGAGTTTGCGACTCGGCTAGCGTACCAATGGCTTGGGTAGCCTTTATCTTCCGAAACCACACCCTTCGACTACCACGCTCGTGGAATAGTCGAGACTGCTCCGGGGAGTCGTTCCCCGGATACGAGGGACATCGTGCCAAGGGTAACTCCGAAGGCTCCGAAGTACCTAATCCGGCTCACTAACCCGAGCCTGGTCGACACCGTTACGTGTGAAGCCTGCAAGCCAAGGGTTGCAGATGGATCACGGAAGAGGACGACTAGGTAAGGCTTGTTAGCGCCGGGAAGGGGAATGGAGAGATACGAGTGATGGTAGGCGTGGTGTGTCTTGTAGGGGCTCTATGCTTGATCGTGCGAGCTAGAAGGCTTGTCCGAAAAGTATACAAAGTCTCTAAGGCGGAAACGCCAATCAGGATCCGAGATCCGTGTAAGCGTACCTTGGTGCGCTAAAGAGGGGTCATCCCCAAACTAGGAGAACTACCTAGACGGAACGTTGAGGATACTGAAAGGTGGGTAAGCAAGTAATTCGTGCAAGGACGAGACACGCATCGTAATGGTGTTCAAGTGTCGACTCCGTTGGGCAACAATCCAACCATGAAAAGCAAGTTACATCCAAGTTAGAGAGGACGTATACCAATTAGGACTCGGTACTGCTAGTTCCGTGTGGTCACATATCCCTAAAAGAAAGAAGGCTGAGACGGGTAGCCATGTGGTAGCCCTCAGCTCAGCCTTCTTTCTCAACAGATTAGCCACCGATGGCTACGATCCTAGGGCAACCTAGAGGTCACAAGGTTACGGCCTTGCCAAAAGTCCCCATTCATACTGATATGTCTATGCCTGTCGGGTCTGGGAGAGAATCCCACGACGGAAACATCACGTTCGGTAGCCGGTTAGTTTGTTGAGAAAGAAGAAACTTCTACATCTGTCACTGTTGCGACGATGCACCGATGCCCGCAGTCTCCTCCGTTCCAAGGAGCATTAGCTTCGACCCTCAGTGAAGATGCTCGCATCCTGGCGAACCTCGCGGTGTCGCACCTGGAAGGGTTCAGGGTCTCACGAGAGGCGAAGAAGTGATCGTCTCGGAACATAAGGAGTCGAGTATATGTTCATCATTCTAGGCCGTACTCGACGGGTCGTTATCGCTATCCAATGCGGATATGCAGCCGAGCCGGTACGGTTCCGCTATGTCGCAAACGTTCAATCGACCGCGGCGGCGGCGTCGAAAACGAAGAAGCGAGGGAAGACCGCAAGCCAAGTGGCCGAGCATCTGGCTCGGCAAGAGGCAATCAGCGACGTTCAGCGAGGTCTCAACAGCTACTACTACGGCTGAGGGCCTCGGATCAGTATGCCAGTGAGCCTCATTATGGTTCGGGAGAAGTCCCGGTTGCCTAGTAAAAAACCAATAATACTATGGCCGCTAGCTGCCTATGAAAGCTAAGGGGGAGTCTTCGACTCCCAGCAACCACCCAACGTCTTCATGGTTCGCCGGTTGTCCTGAAAAAACTGGCTAATGGGGCTCTCTGTGTGCTTGTGCAGCAATATGCAAGTAAGGACAGAACGGCAAGGTTCGAATCCTTGTGGTCCCACCAACAACGTTTCAACCGTTCCTAACAGATGCGAAGCATTCAGGAGAAATCAATCATGTCAATCATGTCAACCATGTCAATCCCCACCAAGCGTGAAATCTTCTTCGCTCTCTCCACCGACAACGAGTTCATCGAGCGCACGTTGCTCGCGATGTACCAGCGCCACATGGCGAACAAGGGCATCCTCAACGGCAAGGGCTTCAACCGGGTCACGAAGATCGATGGCGTGCGCCTCGGCAAGTGGCTGGCCGGGAAGGGCAACGGTCACTTCACCAGCGGAGAGGGCACGCGCTCGACGAAGAGTCGCGACGAGCATCTCCAGAAGGCGCGCGACGTGCTCTACCCCCACGTCGACCAGATCATCGTCATGATGACGGAGAACCTCATGGCCGCGAAGGCTGCCGAGCTTCGAGGAAGCAGGACCGCTGCGGCTCCGGTGGCTCCGCTGGCTCCGCTGGCTCCGCCCAGGTCCGTGCCTGTTCCCAGCGCGCCGGTTCGACTCAGCGACCGGGAGCAGATCGCTCTCAACCTCCAGCGCAGCCGCGAGATCGTCGCGATGCTGGAGGAGCAGCTCGCAAGCGCTTCGCTCAACAGCGGCAAGGTGCTGCCGGACGAGCGCATCACCGAGCGGAACGTCACGCCCTGGCGCACGCCCTGGCGCGGCACCGGATTCTCTCGCACGGGCTGAGGGCTGACGGTAACATCGGGGCGCGGCCGGGGCGAAGTGCCCTACTATTCCGCGCCCCGATCGGCTGCGCGCATGTGGCTACATGTAGAAGGCGGACCAACTGGCTTTGAGTCTATGCCATTCGCTTGCAAAAGAAGGTGAGTATGAAGTGCAAGAATAAAAAGTGTGCTGAGCTTCTGGCCGAAGCCTCTGAATTGGTTGTGACGCTCCGAAGTTGGAATCTTCATGCCACAGGCCCATTAATGACCAGACAGGCTGATACGGGGGCAGCGGTTGGTGGGTCTGCTCTTTCGATAGGTGCGCGATGAAACTCCTCGGCTATACTAAGAATCGGCACGGCGATGTCTCGGCGGTCGTCGAGGACGACGATCTGCAAGGGCCTTGGGTTTCGGTGATTCATCCTTCCAAGGTCGCGGGGCTGCTGAGTTACGAGAGAGCCTCTGCAAAAGAGGCGCGAAGTATCGCGGCCTACCACGGCGACATAATTGATACTGAAATGTATTGGGGCCGTACCATTGAGGAAGCCCGCGCATTCGCCAAGAAATATTACAATTACGAAGGTTTTGTCGTACCTACATGGGAGAAGGTGCTTGTGGGGCGTCACGACGAGCCACCTGCCCCCTCGCGCCCCGCGGGGGTCATTTCCTCCGCCAGGGAGGGCTCCGTACCCGATCTCACCCAACTCGCAGAAGTGGCACACGAGATTAGTCGACTAGCGAGCGCCGCCAAACCCGTCAGCTTCGAGTTGGTCCAGCGCGCGGGCCGTGGTCACGTTGGAGTCGTGCGAAAGCCCGAGACATGCGATGAATGTGACGCCATCATTCCCGACGATGCTGATTCAGTTATGGGACCATATCACCTGGAGTCATGCTCCGCACACGCGGCCCCGCACCACTCGGAGGCTATCGCAATCAAAGACGCTGTAATCGTCAGCGCCATCTACACTCTAGGTGGCAGCTACAATCGTAGCGGCACATACGACCCGCTGATGAAGGTCATCGAGACCGAGTGCAACTGCTTTGATGAGTACAAGGCGCTGCCGAAAGTGATCGAGTATGCCGGACACGTTTATGGGAAGACCGGATGGTCTTCCGATACGTTTCGGGCTTGCTACAAAACCGAAGTATTGGTGGCGCGGGCTCGCTAAAGTGTACTGGGCAAGAAAATGAAAGAATTCAAGATTCCGGTTAGCTGGACGATGGTTGCTGACATGAAAGTTCAGGCTCACTCACTCGACGAAGCCATCAGCAAGGTCGAGGCCACGCCTGGCTTTCCAGCAAACGGAGAATATCTCGACGATTCGTTCGAGGTCAACAAGGAAAGCGCAGCGGCTGCGAACGAGGAGCCAAATGGCTGACCAGTTTCGCATCATGGGATACAGGCGGGCCGGTGAGACTCCCGCATTCGGTGAGCTAAAAACATCCAATGAGGATGGTGAAGTCGAGCAGCTCTATACGATCGATGAGACGTGGCTTGGTCCCAATGATTCCACGCAGCAGTTGGAACGGCAGGCATTGGAAATGGCCTCGCACTTCCGCAAGGAAAACCCTACCTGGAAAATATGGGCCGAGCTTGTGCAGTTCAACGCGGACGTCGACAAGCTCAAGAAAGAAGATGACTCGTGAAGTATTATGTATTCTATCGACGTGACATGATGAATAGCTACCTCGTTACGGCCGCGACCATCGAGCCTGACGACTACAAGCATGTCGTGACGGTCGATATTCATGCGCAGCAGCATCCTACGGTGCTGGAACGATTGTTCCGCATCATGAATGTTGTCGACGGTGGTGCTGATGAAATCGTCGGTGGGGGCGTGCATAGTTCAAACTTGCAGAAGGCGCGCATCAGATCACTCAGCGTCGGTGACCTCGTGATTGGGGTTAGCGACAAAGCCGAATGTTTCTCGCCAACCCTACCTGGAAAATATGGGTCAACGCGAGCCATCGAAAGTCTTTCTCGTGGTTACCTGTGCGAATGTTCAGGGTGGAAGTCTTTCACCGACACCGAGCGCTTCGTCGGTCTTCAGATGGACTGGACCGTTTTCTACGACGGACTTCCGCAATTCCAATTCTAGGAAAGGATTCAAGCACATGGGCGAGCAGCTGGCAGAATTTTTGACAGGACGTTCGGACGCAGCGTCGGATTCTTTCGGTCGACTGTCAGACTTGGGCGGTCGTAAGCGTCCTTCTGGTATGGCTCGTCATCAACCCGACCGTTTCCTTCCTCGCCTCTCCCGCTTGACCGTGGCTCCTACAGATGCAGCCTTGCGTGCCGAGTTTGTTCGACACTGCATGAGCCTATTCTGTAGGCGCCGTGGTTACAAACGACTCGCCGGTATCTTCAGCTCAGCTCCGGTTGAGTATTGTAAGAGCGGTTCGTACCTCAAGAGCTTGTTCTTGGTCATCACGAACGAGCACTACCTCGACGAAGGTGACCATTTGAAGATGCTGTCGGTCGTCTACACTGAGGTGGGCGGTTCCGTCGAAGATATCAGCCCAGAGTTTCTTCGCTTGGCTAACATTGCCAGTGATGTTCTGCAATGGGATGATCGCGACGTCGAGAGTATCGAGAGCGAATACGTACAGTACGTACAACCTGCATGGTTAGTGCTGTGCGATGAGCTTGAGTATGAGACGGAAGAGTCCGCTAGCGACTCGTACGACCCATCCGATGCCTACTACGATCACATAGAGGCGAAGGCTGTGGCCAGAACAAAGGCTGGCGCTAAGGCGCAGGCTGATGCGGACACTCGAACGTACCCGTCAGATGCGGAGCATTCGATGGTCAGGCTCGAAAAGGTTCTGTCGACCTCGGCACAACTCGAACGGCAAAATTCCGTGGAGAAGGCAATGAAAGTAAAAGACTTCCAAAGAGATCATCGATGACGACATCTAATCAGCGTACGCTTTCGGCGCTGATCATTGCAATCGTGATGGCCTCGCCGATGCTGGTGAGGTTCCTATGTCGATGATCGATACTGATGTTCTTAAGAAAGACATCCTGTTCTTCCTATCCATGGAAGACCCTGAGCGTGGGCCTAACGTATGGTCGCAGATGATGACGAAGCACGGAGTTCATGCGACTACCATTTCGCATCTTCTTCGTGTTCTTCAGGATGAGGGTAAGACTCGCTATGACATTCAACGAGGCTGGCTTGCCTGCTGACCAGGGCGTTGGGGCGACGGTTCCTAGATGTATTAGTTGCGCCTGTACCTGCAATGGCGCTTGTCTCTGCCACGTTGTCGTACCTGACTGTGGTAGAATGATCAACCAGTGGGCCAGTCTTGGGGCTCAGATCGTTCAGCTGAACGCTCGAATCCCTGAGCTTGAAAAACTTTCGCGGCGTACTCCTCCGAAAACGCTCGTCGAAGAAAAGAAAAAGGTTGAAGCTGCAAAAATCAATCTCGAAATCTGCCGCAAGCAACTGGCTGTTGCGGAACCGGAACTGGAACGGTTGCGGATTGCGCTTGAATCTCTAAAGGCGTGGGGATAGAATGCTGGAAGAAATCGTTTGCGGCATGCTGTATCGAGCATCGCACGAATATCAAGAAGCCGTGGCACAAAAGCTTGGCGGCGGGTGGTGCAACGGTTATGGTTTCAAGTTGCCCGTACAAAACGATTTGTTCTGGGATGCCGAAAACACCATTCGGTTGTACGAAGAAGAGAAACTAGGATACAGCTTCTAATGCAGCTTCTAATTCAACGATGTATGCTGAGAACGCCGGAACCGAAGTCAGACGATATCACCGGATTCGATTCGGTGTTCAATTGTGACTACATGGGTTCGGCGGAGTTTGAGTTTGGCGCCCTTCCTGCTGCACTGAGGGCAATCACTCCGCGTCTGAAGGACTACGGCATTCACGAGCCGCGAATCGAATACCAAGCGAATTCTGGCGAGCGAGTATTCCTGTTTTGCATCGAGGCGCAGGTTCCTACCGTCTCGAATATCCTTACGGATATGTTCAATCAATACAATTGGGCTCAGCAGAAAAATACGAAGCCTTCCTACACGTTCAAAGAGCGAACCGGATTCAGGGAGACGCTTGACCCGACGCGCTCGGATGAGTTTAGCAGGAACGTTGTTCTCTGGTGGGACATTGAGAATCACTGGTTCGCAGTGCTAGGCAAGCCTACGGCCAAGAAGTTGGAGCTTGCGCTCAATCGTCTGGCAGCCAAGTGGGCCGCAACGGCCAAGGCTGCTGGCAAATGAGCGGACACGACGACGGATTCAACGTCGAAGCCATTACCGATTACGTTTGCCTTACAGATAGGCGCGGCGAGATCGTGTATTGGGACCGTCAAGAATGGGTTGAAGACCCAGACTTGGTGATTACGATTGCAGCGGTAATAAATCACGGCCATGTTCACGGCTCTGAATCGTTGCGTAAGATGCTAAAAGGCAAAAGACTGATACGCTAATGGGAAAGACTGGAGCAAAACTCAAGGATGCGCCGCCATTCGATGCAGAAGCTATCTTGGCAGATGCTAAGGCGGCGCCTCCAATGGTCATTACGTACGCTCGTTACATGGCTGAGACGGATGCACTCTACGGCGACGAAGATTTCGGAAAGAGTCTTCGGGAAGAATTCCTAACCTACGGTGTTCCGAAGCCCACGAAGATGGATGGTCTCTCTCGTATTCATTACGCAGACGGTACTATCCTTCGTCGATTGATCATCAAAGACTTTTTCAGCGCCTCGTTGCCGGGCCAAGGGCCTAAGTTCTCCATTAGAGATACGGCTGAAACCAAATGAACTGTCAATACTGTTTTCATCCTGCATGCACTGGCGTCGGGCCTTGTCCCAAAGATGAGATGGATGACGAATCTGTACCAGAATCGGAGGTGGGGTCATGGATACCGAGTGGGTAGTCATCGTAGTGACGGATACCGGGCGTTGGGTCACTCACTGGACATCGACAAAAAAACGTGAGGCTCTCGCGGTTGCGAAGGGCGTCCGGCTGACGATGGGTAAGCGGGCACGCGGTCGCGTGAAGGTGATGGCCGCATAGGCCGGTCCCCCGCTGTAAGTCCACGCGTTCCGCTAGTACCAGAATCGGAGGTGACGACAATGAAAGTGGGAATCAAGGGCATCGGACAGCATCGTCTCGGCAAGCGCCTGGTGTCGCGGAAATATCCGAAGGCAACAATTAGTATCAGTCGTTGATATAGGGTTACACCAAGAGGATACCATGCCCCGCAATCACAAGACCGCTCAGAAGGTGCAGCTTCGTCAGCCTGGCTACGCTCGCCGCGCCTCCGGGCTGGCTCGTGCTGCCAGCATGCGTCACGCTGGCCCAATGCATCATCGCCTCGCCCCGAAGGGCGGGGCCGTAAACGAGGAGCAGTCGTACTTGGACGAGTACGCTGCGGAGACCAATGACGAAGCCAATGAACATGAGTGAGCTTGCCGGTGTGGATCGGCAAGCGCGCGATCGACTCGACCTGCATATCGAAACTATGCAAAAACTAGCTGATGATCCGGCGTTTGCATACGGCAAAACGCTTCCTGAGAATCAATGGTATCGTCTTCAGCTCAACAAACAAACTCTCAAAGATATGGGCCGCGATGAACGCGGAGCCCCGTTGCCTGTAAAGGAAAAGAATGGCAAAGCCGCGACAGAGTAAAGAGGACAAGAAGCTTGACGAGCTGATTGCCAGCATCTATCATCGGAACTGCTCGGGTATCCAGATCAACATCATGGATATGTCGAAGGTGTTTGTTGAGGGTAAGCGCGCTGCGGTCTCTGCTCAAGCTGACGGTCGTGATGTGCCGGAGGCGGTTACTTCCGCCATCGTCGCATTCGTTCAGACGATTCGTACGAACTGATTCGAAAAGGGAAACGGATAATGGGCGCCAAAGAAGGCAAGTTCGATACCGAAAATAAATTCTGGGACGCCGTTATGTACGGCGAAGTTACCGGAGGTTTTACGCGCAGCGAGCCTATGATCAGCGACATGGGCGATGTGCAGGTCGACAATTCTGGTCAGCTTGTTATCTATACGAACTGGTGGCGTTGGAATGACGGTACGGTTCGCAACACGCAGGACCCGACCTGGAAAGATGACTGATGATGCTGTTCCTCAATGACGGTATTGCTAAGGATGTTTCGCAGCGCGGAGCGCCAATTGCAATTCGTGAAGCTACTGAGGTTGAAGCTAGGAATATCGATAAGCTGTTGGGTATGTGGGCCGATGGCTCGACGACTCAGCCGGAGTGGAAATAGAAATGAATCACAAGTTCTCGGGTATGTTTCTGTTCGGTGTGTGTTGTACGATGATCGTCGGTTCTCTTGCATTGCAGAGCAAGCTGAATGATCTGCGGGATGCGCAAGCAAAGCCCAATCGTTCTCCAACTCGTTGGCTCTGTAAGGAGCCGCGTGAGCTTGCGCTCGGTTCGGGCGCAGTCAAAGAATGTGAGTGGAGCTACTGAGCGAATCGCTCTTCAACAAAGCTTCACGTGTGAATAAAAAAAGGACAATAGAAAAACAAATGAGCAACTCTAACAAGACCCGCATCGCTACCGTTACCGCCATGGCCCTTGCCTTCTCGAAGCTCCCTGCTGCAACGCAGGAGAAGCTGACGCCGAAGACGGTGGACAAGCTGGAGAAGACGCTTCTCGACGCGGCTCGTGAGACGACGGTGAAGATTCCGGCCAAGGCTGCGCAGACCGAGGCTGTCGAGATTGTCGTCAAGACGGTCAAGGACGCCACGGGCGGTCAACTTCACGTCAAGACGCCGTTCTCAACGCCGTTCCTGATGAACTGCAAGATGCTTCCCGAAGGCGCTCGCGTCGGTTATGATCGTGACCTCGGCGTCACCATCTTCGGTGCGCAGTACCGGAAGGATGTCATCGCTGTCATCCAGAAGAGCTTCGAGCAGTGCAAGCGCCCCCACGTCCTGAACGTCGATGGGAAGCGCAGCGCCATCACGGCGGGCCAGGCGAGCGCGTAACGCTACGGGCACTGTAGCGGGTCGTCTAACTGGTAAGACATTCAGTGATGAACTGAAGTAATGTTGGTTCGAAGCCAACCCCGTTACCAAAGGAAAAATCAATGAGCAAAATGCCTAGCATCCAGCCTGGAATCGTGAAATCTGTACCGCGTTGTGAGGCGTGTCATGAGACGAAAGACCTTCACATGATTGGTGGTGCTTTGCTGTGCCTTCATCACGTAGACCTTCCGTTCTGCCGTGACGTCAACCCTGGAGAGAAGCTCCCGGACCCGGATGGTATCGATACGGATGATATCGATGAGTGATGAATGTCCTGGTTGTTTTCGAGCCAAGAAGTTTCATGCGGCCTGGCTTGCGAAGCAGCCGCTGTGCCCGGATCATCCTGAGCGCCGATTGCGGTTGATTCCTCCTAACGTTTAGGCTATAAGAAAACGCAACGGTTCAGGTGATGCAATTGGCAGACATCTCTCCTTGTAAGGGCATGGATTCTCCCAGCTCTGAACGGAGGGCGTTGTGGGTTCGACTCCCACCCTGGGCACTGAGTCTCAGTAACAATCAAAGTGTGTAACGTAAAGGTGCCTCTCAGGAACGATGGTGAAAACCCATCAATCCGGCTTAGGAGTAAGATAGGTAATGGGTAAAACCAAAACGACTTCTTATAACGACAGCCACTAGATTTGAGAGGGTTCGAGGTACGTGACGAGCTGAGGATTGTTATTGAGACTCTCTTTGTTTCCGGTTAGGCTGGCGGCCCCGTGCAGGTTCGAATCCTGCTCCTAACACTGAGTTTCTGTAACGACATCACTAAGATACAATGTATAACGTTCAGGTGCCTCCTAGTAAACCATTAGTGGAAATTGGTACTCCTTGATCTGGCGGTTTATGACCACTTTCGAGAAACCCAATGCTATGGAGGGGTGAGGTGAATTTGGATCCTTCCCTGATTGTATAAAGACAAAAATTAAATAGGTCTTATACAGAGTATCAAGAGTTTGTCTATACAGAGACTCTCTAATTTGGAAACGAGTTGGGGTGTGTGGGTACGACCTGCGGCGTAAGCCTCAGACACGACCTACTACGTGAGCAATGGATCAGTACGTGTAGGAACCTTTGGTTAGCACGCTGGACAGTTGTTAAGGGATGCCCGGTGAATTCTAGTTTTTAGATACTCACCATACTATCGAGACACGCTCATCAGCGAGCGTCAATTCGTTTCCAATTTTTTCTAACCCATCGGAACAGGTCTACGACCAATGACTTCAAGCCTCAACATTCTTCTTCGTCACAATTACCTCCCCATCCCGAAGACTGACGGACTGGCGAGCCCCGAAGTGATGGCGACGATCATGATGAACCTGTCGTACTACGGGTTCGCGCTCAACACCGAGGCGTACCGTGCGCTTGGCGGTCTCAACAGCAACGATGTCCTGGTCTGGTGGACCGACGTGGAATCGACGCTGAAGGCGCTTAGTGGTGAGGACCGTAAGATGGGCGACTTCGTCGTCTACAAAAACTTCCCCGCAGAGGTTCTGAGCAAGACCGAAGCCGAGTATTGGATCCCTCAGATCATGATGTACTGGGGGCTTCCGAAGGAGCTGTTCACCGAAGAGGTGCAGCCCCGTGCGAAGCTGAGCGAGCAGCCCCGCTGCACCGTTCTGAAGAGGGAGAAGAAGGATACGCTACAGGGCATTCTGGATTCGTATCTGGCTGCTCCGGCTCGTTGGAAAGACCAGGAGTTTCAGGACGTGACGTTTCTGGCCGGGTCCGCTGCTGGGCCTGATTTGCCGATCAACTTCGCCAAGCTGGCGTTCAAGGAAAACCTTGTGAAGCTGGCTGCGTTCTTCATCGACAATCAGCGCACCGTCAACATCAAGACCGCGACCGACGTGCTGCGTCTGGCTGCGGGCCTGAGTGATGGTGACGTCTCTCTGAAAGAGAAGTCGAAATTCAAATCGTTCAAGAAGGCGGAGCGTCGGTTTCTCCTTTCGATTCTGGATGGTTGCCAGAACTTCGCCGAGGATGCGGCGAGGCGACCGGAGCTTTGGAAGCGGCTGGTTCATCAGCTGCATCCTCACGACTTCAAGTCTGCCGGAACGAAACGATTCCCGAACGCCTGCAAGGTGTCGGATGATCTCTACAACGACAAGCTCGTTACCTTCAACTCTAGGGTCGAAGCGCTTCTGACCAATAAGGATGCGGAAGTCCTGAGCGTTCTCTCTGAGCGTCCCGGTGATTTCCGACGTCGTCTCGTTCAGACTCTCAACCTCTTCGGAGATGCGGCTGCCGAAGCCTTCATCGACGAAAAGGTTCTCAGCAAGCTCACGACCATTCAGGTGGTGACGCTGCGAAGCCACCTCGAAACGATCAAGGACCGGAAGTATCGAGCCTTCCCGCCGAAGGGCAACTGGAACAAGTTGCAAATCGTTTCGTCGACACCGACACCGAAGGCAAAGCAGCCGGTTACTACGATGGGCCGGGCTTTGGGAGCTAAGCTCTCTAGCTTGAAGCTCAGCCCGAGCGTCACTCCGATTGTGACGAGGACTCCGAGGCCGCATGCAGCGCACATCTCAGTCATCACGGCTGCGCTGAGCCGGGTGCTTGCGGAGCGTCTTCCGAAGGTCAAGGTTCTTGATGCAGCTACCAAGCGTATCAAGCTCGCCACCAACGGTAGCGACACCGGAACGTACACGAGGGGAACGGCATTTCCGATTCCCGATGGAATCGAATTCGTCAGGACCGGGTCTTACTGGAAGACGGGTAATCACTCGACCATCTGGTTTGATAACGGATGGAACTTCTTTGACTCCGATTGGAAGTCGAAGGGCGCTATCGCCTGGAATGCTCCCAAGTTTGAGAACGGTGCGGCTGCCTTCTCGGGTGACCCTCTCTCGTCTAAGGACGTGGAAGGTCGAGCCTGTCAGGTAATTGACCTGTACCTTGACAAGCTAGTCAAGGGAGGTGTTAGGTTTGCGGTCTGGAATGTTCTCTGCTTCTCTAACATTCCGTTCTCTCAGGCCGAAGAAGTCTTTTCGACTTTGCAGTGGGGTGAGCAGGCGCAGAAAGGAAAGCTCTTCGAGCCTTCCCTAGCGCAGCTTGCATTCCCTCTGACGGGCGATCAGAAAACGAAGTACATCTGTCTCATCGACTTGGAAAAGCGAGAGATGGTTTACTTGGATGCTAACCTGCATGGGCAGGTGAACAGCGCGGTGAGCAATGGCGCTTCTCTCGAAAAGAACATGCCAGCGTTCATGGAGTATCTGGAGGCCATTCCTTCAGTGCATGACTTGTTCCGAGAGTCGGTCGATAGCACCAGCGAAACTCAGGTTCTCTATTCTGATAAGGATACGGAGCTGAAGGGTGAAGCTGCCTATGTGTTCCGTCACGAGAACAAGGCAAATAAGTTTAAGGCAGTCGACATCAACAGTCTGCTGACCTGACAAATTCGTGGGCCATGAGTCTTCTTCCTTCTAAATTATTGAAAATAGAGGACTCGCTTTCCCACACTAACTAGCAGGCCATGGAGAACCTTCCTTCTAAATTCACCGGGGTATCCTTTCGGGGGTGCCCTGGTACCATAAAAAATAGGTTCTCTGCTTTCCTGCGACTAACTTGCGGGCCATAAACTCCTTCCTTCTAATTTTACATTGAAAAAACCTAGGGGTTTTGCTTTCCCGCATTAATCTACAACCGTCATGGGGCGTGACGTAAAACCGCCCCAAAGTTTGTGGGCCATGAACAAGCTTCCTTCTAAACGGCTCTGGCCGAAAAGCCAGATTAAAATAGCTAGTTCGCTTTCCCGCGTTAGGTACGGTGGGCCATAGGAATCCTTCCTTCTAATTTTACATTGAAAAAACCTAGGGTTTCTGCTTTCCCACTGCTTTTTGAGTACGCCGCTCGGTAGGGTAAAATCTATCGGGCGGCATATTCTTTCATAGGTAAACGATGCCCGTTACGATTGACAAGTTCCGAGTCGAGCAGAAGAAGATGTGCAACCGTACCGGAGGCCGTAACGGCGTCTACGGCTGCTCTTGCTGTCGCATGACCGGCAACCTGAACCGTTTCAAAAAGGAGTCGAGAGCGCTGGCTAAAATCCGCCTCAACCAATCGACTCGCGATGAGATCAACCAGGCTCTCATGGAGATGCCTGCGGAGAAGTTGGACCTCGAACACGTTCTGTACGGTGAGCAGTATGAGTATAACCCGAGCGATTACGATTCGCCTGGTGATTACTACCCTGACCCGTTCAACCCCATGTCTGACTTGAGCTACGATGACGTTTACTCATACGATTTCGACGAAGATTACTGAGGTGAGTTTCTATGGCTGCAAAGAAGAAGCCTGTCCGGCCCGGTGAGATAGCGAACGCCGATTCTATTACGGTTACTCAGTTGTATAAAGCATACACCACCGACTACGATGGTCGTGACGTTGGGTCGATCGGTTACTTCTCTACTGAGATGATGGCGCGTTCGGCGTGCGGTGAAGGCGGGCATAGCAGCGTCAAGCCGGTCGACGTGCTTCAGGTAGTGCGTGACGATCAGACCAAAGACCAGTACGATTACTATCTCTTGGATGATCCGGCGCCAGTCAAAGCCGATGTGAACTTCGAGTTGTTTGTAAAACAGCTGCGTGAGAAGGCGATGGCCAAACTCTCCGACGCTGAGAAGGAAGCGCTTGGCCTTGTCAAAAAGCAGTAAAGAAATGGCAGCCGAATCGATGAGCGATATGCGAAAGCAAATCGACTCGATGTGGCCGGATGACTGTTGTAAAAAAGTCTTGATGGTCGAATCCAATGGCGCAGAGCGAATGCTCTGCGCCGATGATTGTAAGTGGGCTACTGTTTATAGGCAGCTAGCTGTAGTCGATGTAGATGTTGGAATGCTTCCGTCAATGAAGCGGCCCAAAATCACTCACGTAGCGATTCGTTTCCAGGATAGAATCTGGTCGCTTCCTCGTCCGTACCGACATCACCACGTTTTGCGAACAATCTCCTGGCTGGTCGAAGAATTCGGACAGTACACCAAGGAAACGTTCACACGAGATATAGCGAAGACCCAACGGATGATCAAGGCTTCCTAGACGAGTCTGGTAAGTACCTGACGCGAGGGCAAGCTGAAGTAAACGCTTTCGAAAACGATCAGGTGAAGAACGGAGCGCTTATTGGTGGTCTGCTTACATCAGAGGATCTTTGGTAATGGTAAAAGAATACGCGGGCTTGGAAAAACCGAATGATCTTTGTCCGCTTGGCGAGAAGGCATACGAAGTAATTCGTTCCTTCCTGGTCGAAAAGGGACTAGATGATTGTGGTGGGTGTAAGGTTTTCTATTCGCCTACTGAATGGAAAGCTCGTGGAGAAAAATACTGTACCGGATCGACACTAGTTGTCGTATACGATGGCGCTGATGCTAGACGTGCGTTCAATATGGATTACGGTTACGAGACCAAGTACAAACACATGAATGATATCAACGAGCGTCTCGACGCCGTTGGGGTCTACCCTGAAGAGGGCACTGGTTGGTACTGCGGAATCTATAAAAAATGACACACGGCATGAGAATTCGTGAGCTAATCGAAAAGCTTAGTACGTACGACCCAGAGGCTCAGTGTGGTGTGGCCTTTACTGGTCAGACGCATAGAGCATTCCCAATCCAAAGTGTCTATCGATCCGAAGATGATACTATCGTTCTGGATGGGACGTCGTTTCAGCAGGGCGGAGAAATTCCGCATACCTCTGCCGTTCCGGCTATCGGCTGGGCTGCATTCATCGCAATGAAATGTGAATGACATGAACGCAAAGCAGCAAAGTATTATTGATGATTTCCTAAAAACTAATCCGCAGTTTCATAGAGCTGAATGGACCAGTAAGGATGGACTCGACGTATACTTTGCTGACAATCCAGACGAGCCAATGATTAAAGAAGAATTCATCCCTGGATCTGTTACACGTATACTTTTGAACGGCATTGACGATCCGCTAACAGAGGCCGAAAATGACGAAGATTTACGATGAGCTTGAGGCTCACGTAGCAGTGATTCTAGGTAAGCAGAAGGTCGGGCCTCTCTGCGGCCCTACCTGCAATCATCCGGCCTACTCGCTTTGGATTGACGATGATGCCGGTAAGCCTGGCATGGAATCTTGGCGCAGCCCTCCCGTTGGAGAGGATGGTTGGAAGGTTGCTCACACCTCCGACGAAGCGATCGAAATCGTGAAGCAGTTCGGTATCCCTTCCTTCATCGAATTCGACCATGACCTTGGCGCTCTCCCTTGTATCAACGGGAAGAAGGACCCACGCGGCGTCTACGATACAACGATGCTGTTTCTGAAATGGCTGATGGAGACATATCCGAACGCCATTGATAGCATTGCTGGTTACAATATTCACTCTAGAAATATTGGAGGGGCCGCGAACATCGAGGCGTTCATGAACAGTTGGAAACGTAGTCGAGCGCTACCATGAAATGGTATCTAGCATTCAGTCGGTGGTGGGATCGACATGGCGGTAACGCTTCCATGTCTGACTGGAACATTCCGGCTGCGGAAGTCTATCCTCGCTGCCCTAAAATCAAGGACTAACATGCCTCTAAGTATCAAGGCTCTTGACAAGCTGTTGACCAAAACCGAGCGAATCGACGTGACTGATAGAGAAGGTGCGGTTCAGCAACTTCAATCAATCGTTGTTGATTTGATTGGTGAGCTGAAAGATAATGCTCGTGAAGAGGAGGTCGAAGCAGACCGCCAACGAATGTATGAGCGATGACAAAACATATCGAAGATGTGCTAGCTCTTCAGCGGCTTCGGTTCCTGGTCAGCGGCGGAATGGATCCGGCCAAAGTTCAGTCGCATCCTAGCGACTCTATTTCGCCATCTCAAGCTAGATGGAACCTATTCCATACTCTCGGCATTCCTTACAAGAGCGACAAAATTCCGCACGACCTTGAGGGTTCGTATGTGCTTGATGGTTTCACCTTTAAGCTGTACAAAGGCTTTTGCTATAAACATAAGGAGACTTCGGCGAAGGGCATGACTCCAGCCGAAGAACGGGCTGGTAGGTTCTCCGGCCGAGCGCACCGTCTTTACTTCCTCTGCCCGGTGTGCCCGGCAGGCCGGTTGTTTCCAATCGGTCGCTTTCAGCAGCATGTGATGGTCCATACTACGATGGCCAATGCTACAGCCAACACGGTAAAAAGTCTTCATGCATGAGGAAAAGTAATGCGTACTACTGAAATTACGAAGAGCCTTGTCGGTACCGTTGTCGGGGCCGTGCAGGTCAATAAGACTTGGAAGCACGACAAGCGGGACTTCGAGTGTGCGGCGTGGCGTGAGGAGTGGGAGACGGTTAAGGGAGTCTATCCGATTACTTTGGAAGCCGATCGATACGGGGCGCTTAGTCTGATTGCTAAGATCGGCGCTGTCGTTATCGACGATTACTTCCCTAGTCTCTGGGGCGGTATGCCCGTCTCCAACAAACCGTACGTACCGAAACACCTCGGTGCAGCGCGGGAGCTTCGGATCACTATCGATATCGCAGAGGCCATCGAATGCACGAGCAATTCGCCCGGCAACGATAAAGACCTGTTCATCGATAAGAAGCACTGGGGCGCGTTGATCAGTGAGGCTGAGGCTTCGCTGAAGCGGCTCTACTCTGAGCTTCCTTCCTGGTGGGATAAGTACGCTGCCAGTGAGGATGAGTATGATTCTCGCGTCGGAATGGTTGCCCACGTAGCTAACGAGATCGTCGTGGTTGCGAAGGACATTCAGAAGATGAATCGTCAGCTAAAGTATCAGACTGAGAAGTCGGATATGTGGCGCGGGTACTATGTGAGTAACACTGCGTGGGCACGGGATGCTCAGGCTACTACCGAAAGCGTGTCACCATGAGTGATGAAATGAAAGAGCCTGAGTGTAAGACAGCGGCTGATGCTAGGTATCGGCTGTCTCATGCTCGAATCGGTTCGCTGGTGACACCGACGCACGAGTATCTTCTGACGCTCCGCAATGGTATCCATTCGTGGCTTGCCAGCGTCGAAAAGGAAATGGCGTTGCTTGCCGAAAAGGATGCGGCCATCGAGGCTGGAGAACGTGACGCCGGGACTTACGACGACCCTCGTGATCCAATGTTTAATACTTACGACGATGGGCAGTGATGATTGGCGATCCCAATCCAGATACTTGCAATTGTGGAACGTGCGTAGAGTTTCGTTTGAAACGTGACGGACGACCCATTAGCAAAACCAGCTGCTATTATTGCGGCGCGCAGACAAAAACGAATCCTCCAAAATCCCCTCTTGAAAAGAAGGATCATCATTATAGCTGTCCTAAAAGAAACACATAATGGCTAAGGTCATCGAGAGTGGCCCATTTACTCAATGTCTAGTTACTTCTACGTGTTCAGCAAGGGTCAGAAGTTCGTGCGTGTTGAACGCGGAGTCTATCAGAACTACGGCCGAGTGCGCAAGAAAGCAGCTGCGTAATGATTAGAGCAAAGGGCCAGCTAAGGCATCACTTTTGGGGCGTGTATCACGCTACCATTGTGGTAGTCTTTGACAACGAGAACGATGCAGGAATGGCGCTGCCGAAGCTCGGAGAAGATTGGAAACCCCATCCTTCGGAGCCTAAAGCCCTTAGCTGGCACGGTAACGATGACGCCTACGTTGCTGTAGAAACGAAGCTGATGAGCTTCGGCGCTGATAAGAACAAAATTGCATCGTTGAAATTCAGCGTCGATGTTGGTGAGAAGTTCGAGATTGCAATTCCATAAATTACATACCCTACTTCTCATCGAGAGCCCTCCGGGGTTATACAGCAGGGCGTCTGCGGGAACGTAACCGTGTTTATAAACAAAGTCTAACTGCTATTCGCAGGTAAGTTAGGCGCTACCCCGATTCCTGGTAGAGTTGATTGTGTCGTGTTGGGCTTGCTCAGCGGCATGAGATGCGAATAAGGAATCATTAATTTCGTTACGGAACGTAATCATGCGTGACCTACAGTTCTGGTTGGATAAGTTCAATAAGGTAGCCCGGCAAGTGGGCGACCTTAAGCGCGACATTCAATATAAAACGAGTGCGTCGATTGTAGGCAATAACCTATTCAATCGAAAACTAAAGAAGATACGCGGCTACGGTCTCAATAACGAGTACACCGGCTACAAAGTTCATCGGCGTAGGAAACAGTGGCTCGTGGCGAGAAACATTCGGCTTACCAAAATCGCGACCGATAAGCATGAGGTCAAGCGTTTGGAAACAACTAAGCTGCCTTTCTACGAGAAGAAGATTCTGGAGCTTGGTGGCACGGTACCGGAGCGGTGGTAAATGATTCTCTTCTACGAAGATGGAAACGTTTCTGGATACATTGTATCTCGGGTTCGTATCGATTTCTCTGACCTGCCTAATCTTCCGACGCTATCCGCTGTAAAGACGCTGGCTGACCGTATGAGTAACGAAGCTACGCTGTTAAGCGCTGCCGTTGCGGTCTTGGCAGCTAGACCTCAGCATGCTAATCCTAACTGTAGTGGTGGTGATTCATTCCTTGTGAGTGGTCCCACAAGTCAGCTCCGCCATTGCGATAAGTGTGGCGTTCATAAACAATCGGATGTACCGAAACAGTTTTCTGTTCTGGCCTATCAAACCAACAAAGTTTGGCTAACTATCCAGTCCTGAAACTTAGCCTCGTATCTAGGTAGGAATGTAATGCAAATGAATAGCGTTGATGACAATTCCTCTTTTGAGACGCATTTGGTTGTTATTGATCAAGTTATCGCTATGGCTCGTTTGAATCCTGTCGTAGCTTGCCTTAGAGGGCTTCCAGGATCAGGTAAAAGTTTGCTTGCTTCGCGACTGGCGCTGCGGTTCCAGCACCTCATGTTCGAGGAGTACGGTACCAACAAATTCTCGTCCACCATTCTGTCAGCTGACCAGTTTTTCCTGAGCGATAAGCATGGTGAGAACGGTGAGCCGCTCGGGTACGTCTATGACGGTACCAAGATTGCTGATGCGCATGACTACTGCATGCGTCGTTTCCTTGATGAGACGGAGAGCGACTCCGGCGGACTTCTCTGCGACCCCGATGACTGGCACTTTGAGTCTACCTTTCTGCGTCCCACTCGTTTGATTATCATCGATAACACCAATACTACTGCGATGGAAATGAGCCCGTACCTGTGTGTCGGAGCAGCGAGGCGTTACACTGGCGTGATCATTGAGGTCGGGTGTGACTTCGAGACAGCCCTTGCTCGAAACGTTCATGGCGTGCCGCGTGAGAGCGCTGCTGGTCTTCAGGGTAACATGCTTCATCTCCTTCCGCCCTGGTGGAATGTACTCAAGGTTCAGGGTTGATAGGTCGAAAGTAATGGCAAAACGCAAGCTGACCGTTGCAGGATGGTCAGAATGCCGAGCAAATCGCGGCGCGGGCCTACGACGTAGGAGAATTTATCGATGACATCGATTGATGATGACAAAATCACTGATGACAAAATCACTGATAAGAAGCTCAGCGAGGCTACTACTGACGAGCTTTTGATTGTAGTTGCCAAGAAGGTTTCCAGAAGTCTTCGGCTGACAGAAAACAACCCGACCATGCAGAAGCTTACGAAGCTCTGCGAGCTGGCCGATGAGCTTGGTATCAGTATTACCTTTCATCAAGGTGGCGTGTGCGTAGTAGATAATGACCGTGATGATAGTCTTCCTGATCTGTACCTGGAAGACATCGAGCCTGGTCATCATGTGAATAACTTCCCTCCATGTACGGAGTACAAACTCATCTACGATAACCCTGAGTATCTTGTTCAGCAGTCACGTGAGTATTATGAGCGACGGGCAAGGGAGGCAGCCGCAGACGCAGAAAAGGCGGCGAAGGCCAAGGCTAAGGCCAAGGCTAAGGCTGCCCGAAGAGCGGCAGAACTAGAGGTTAGCGAGCGCCATGTACTCGCTACTCTGAAAGCGAAGTACCCGGATGCCTGACGATAAAAAGATTAGTGATGCCGTAGTGATGCCGATTTGGTTTACATCACTCTAACTGAATACCGTGGTCCCGGCCCACGCGACTGGCTTCAAGGAGTTGCGCGAGCGCTGGACGATCAGATTCGTCAGGACGTGGCTAGGTTTCTAGCTATCGTCGAGACCAACCACATCACCACGTTCGACCTAACCAATAACGGTGACCCTAAAGAGGGCGACATCGTTCGAGAGAAGAAGTATGCGCAGCCGCTAGAGGTTGTGCGCGTGGACCCGCCGCTCAGGCAGGCTGAGGTTGTTCCGCAAGGAAAGCCTTCTGCACCGAAGAGAACGGTCCCGTTCGAAGAGCTGAAGCCGTACAAGAAAGAATAGAACGAAGTCCCATGAGCAACCCGCTTCTTAAGTTCATCACGAAGACCGCGACATCAGCAGCGTCCTCAATCGTTACTGGTGAGCTTAAGAAGCATGCCAAGGGCTTCATCGAGAAGTACACGGCTAAGTCCCCTGAGACCGCTCGGCGTGAGGCTATGACCCGCCTTGGTTACGAAACGGATCATTACGTCCTGGATAAGAACAACGACGTGAAGTTCAAATCTTCGTCGTTGCTGGTGCATGAGTGGTTGATCAAGTCGCCTCCCCTTGTTGGTAAGGTGACGAAGGATGAAGAGAACGGTATCGTTTACTTCGATGGGCTTCCCATTACGAATGCCGTTACGGTTGACCTTCTTGGCAAATTCGCCAAGGCTACCGGCATCAATACCCCCGCTTTGAATGGTCATTTCAAGCAGGCACTCGAACTGCTTGACGTTACCGACTTCACCTCGTTGAAGTTTGAGCGTGAGTTTTCTGGTTGGGATCCGATTGGACGCAGCAGCGTTATCGATGCCTGGCTTGGTAACGTGTTCGGAAGTGTGGAGGGAACGGCCCTCGCTACTGATGAGAAGTATGCGACGATGCTCTTCCGTAAATGGGTTGTCGGTACTGCTAGACGAGCGATGAAGCCGGGCGAGACACTCGACGGTTGCTTCGTTCTTCAGGGGCCTGCCGGTGTTGGTAAGACTCAGTTTTTCCGCAAGCTGCTTCCCGAACCTTTCGACAATCGAACGGGTGAAGTCTACTGCGATGTGCGAAGTCCTCGTAAGTTCGTCGAAGCAATCGTTGGTAAAACCATTGCAAACTTCGATGAGCTTTCGGTCTTGGAGAATCCCAAATCGGATGAAATCTTCAAGCAGCTTCTCTCATCCCAGTTCATCGATGTGCGATTGGCATGGGCTCGTAAGCCTAGACGATACGATCTTCGACAGGGATTCGCTGCAACGACGAACAAGGATAAATTCATTGCGGATCGATTCCTGTCTCGTCGATTGTGGGTCGTTCAGTTGAACGGTTCTCGTCGAATGAATTTCGATTACATGAATGCGAATCGGCGGTCTCTTTGGATGGAGGCTGTCTATTGCGCCCGGCGTGGTGATAGTTGTATCTTGTCTACTGACGAACAAAAAGTCGTCGAAAAGCATAACGAAAGATTCTAACCGATGCCTGAAGATTACGACGAGTACGAGCAGGACCCCGATTTCGACGAGGACGATTTCGACGATGTCGATGATGTGCATGACGATAGCGGTTGCCCCGATGCATCTGCTAACTATGCGCAGTCGGATCCATCGAGCGAATCGTTTCTGATCGATGGTGTCGGATTCGCTAATCCTGGTGGGAACAGCGCTCTCCGCGCTGCCACTAAGAAGAATCCTCGCAACCTGCCTTGCGGTACCTGCAAGCGTCCGAACATGCTGACTCCCGCTGACAAGCGTAAGGGATACCAGTGTGATGGGTGCGCTGACAGGGACGAGGGCGGTTGGGAATACTGAAATGAAATTCAGTCTCAACATCGATTCCGCCAATAAAGGAATGTGCTCTCCGCTTTCGGTGGCGCTTGCCCTTCGGGTAGTAGCAACCAAGATTATCAACGACCGTACGTCTGGCACGGTCGCGGATGATAATGGCAACTCGGTGGGTACGTGGTCCCTCGATGCCGAGAAGTCTGACGACGACGATGAGTAAAACTCCGGCTGAAATCGTTGACATTCTTCACTCCATCACTAATGTTCGATTGAACAATGATAAAGTGGAAGTGCAGTTCAGGATGGTCTCCGTTCAAGGATGGCTGGGAGCCGAACAGCTTTTGCTTCTGATTGAAGCTGCGCTTAAAGGCGAGCTAGAAACTCCGTCGAGCACAAAATGACCACTACATACATCAATATCGAGCGTGAGGATGCTTCCGGGACATACCGTGAGATTACTCTGACGGTTACGGGAACTCATAATCAGTTCGTTCCTGGACGCACTTACGGCGACCCCGATGATTGTTACCCTGATGAGGGTGGCGATACCGAGATCGAAAGCGTTGAAGTGTTCGTCAAGAAGGGCGAGAACACTAATCCGTTCGCCTATCTCTTTACCGACAACCCTGAGTTGACCGATAAAGAAGAAGAGAAGGCTAAAGAGGCAATTAATACTGCGTATGAAAACGCAGTAGCGTCTGCCATGGAAGCCCGCGCAGAGGAAGATATGGATCGCGACTACGACGGTGACGATAGGGATTACGATCCTGGCTATGGTGATTACTAATCGTGCTTGCCACCATTACATATCGGATGGAGAACCTGCGCCATCCGTTTGATCCCAACGCAAACGATAAAGGCGTGTATGTGTGGGCATTGGTGAAGGTTATTACTCCGGCACATGGAGAGACAACCGAAACTCCCGTTGCCCTTTTCAATCTCGACTCTGAAGCGCGAACGTTTCAGGGTCATGTCTATGCAGAAAAACTGGATGGCAAGTTGGTAACGATCAACGATGATATCCGAGAGCTTTGCAAGATGAACATGAAGCGGCGCAAAAGGTAAACATGCTGATCGATATCGATGTTGAGTACGACGGTCTGTTGGAACGAACCGATGGCGAAGAGCGCCTGAAGGCTCTCGGAGAGATGTTTCGACTACAATGGATGGTGCGCCTCCGGCTGCCATGATTCAAATGGTGGTTGACGGAATGGAATACATTCAACAATGGCTAGAATTCTACGAGCCGCATCTGAAAAAGTAACCCAGATTTGGGTAGCTATCAAAACGTTCTTTTCTATCCAATGGAATGCTCGTGCAACGGCAATCGTTTTAGATGATTGTACCCGTGCAATGGGCCTGATGGATAAAGCAAAGGACTCGGTAGGCTATAAATGCAAGCATTGCGAGAAGCCCGGGGTCGTTAATGTAGACCCTGGTATGTGGCTCATGCCTTCTACGAAACGTTCTGAGCTAGTCAATCGGGCTTGCTGGCATGCACTGCCTAGATGGAAATGGCGCAATGATTAGGCCAGACATCGCATACGATTACAGAGACCCTAAAATCTACGAGTTTACTACTTGTAGACGCTGCATCGCTTTTCGGCGGGCAACGAAGATTCATAACTATAGGTGTTCGGATTGCGATCTTGCTGTCATAGCTAATCTTGACGCCAAGATTGCTAATGCCGCAAGAAAGCATTACAGAGACAGAGCTATGTTTGTATTTCTCATCAAGTTCGGCATCATTGCGCTTGCACCTACCGCTGCGTTTCTGTTGGTTCCGTTGTTCTTTCCGAGTCTGCATAAGCTGGCGTTCGATAACGCAAGCGGCATTACTTGGTCGATGGTGCTGGCACTGACCGTGCTGGTTGTCGGAACCTGGAAGCTTGCAGCCAAGTGAAGGGGCATAACTGCCCTGAGCGTGACGTTCTGCCAAGAATGGTTGCGGAATATCAGAAGCTCGTGGAAGCAAAGGCGCTTCTCGAATCTATCTATGTTGAGCTGGGACCGTACCGATACCGCGAAGACGCAATCAAAGATGAAACGTGGTACAAAGTCAGAGACTACTTCGGCTTCGACGATAGCGAATAAAGATAAACAGATTCATCATCTGTGTAACGCTTTGCGTCTAGCAATTGAAGAGTTGGAAGAGATGCCTAGCTTCGGACAGCGACCGCGAGAGCGCGTCGTTCTCGACGCTCTGCGTGCAATGCTGCGCAAGAAGGGTGATGTAGAGGGAACTCCTATAAAGTAGGAGTAAACTGTCGAGGCATTCGATTTCAAAAAGAAAAGGCTTGCGCTTTTAGCTGGGCCGTGTAGAATGGGGTGTTCGGATGCAGAAAAAAATCAACTGGGCGGAATGCGCCAGTGAGAAAGCTACTGATAAGAAGCACGAGCCGGACCCACGAAGCGCTCAACAAGCAGACAAAACGGATTTCGTGGTAGACTATTGGTGCAAGCACTGCGGCCTGTCGGGAAGCGTCGCTATCGACCCGGCTGACATTAATTGGTGATAAAGAATCGTTGTGGCTTTTTCACTCACGGTGCCACAATTTACTATCCCGTGCATTACACTGCCGCAGATTGTTTTAGCATTAAATTCAGATAAGGAATCGGGCATGAAAGGTAATCAGTTTGGGCTGAAGCCCGGTGAGCGCGTAGCGCTGAGTGAAGATGTTTCCGGGCGTGTGTCTGATTCGTCTTGGTATAACAATACCAAGGTTGTCAAGGGAACTGTTATCGGTTTCGATAAGTACGGTTACCCTGTTGTTTTCTTTGACGAGAAGCATAAGCACACCGGCTTTTCTATTCAGGAGATGCAGAAGAATCAGAACCAGCCTGACGCACGCATTATCTCCGAGCTGTTGCTAAAAGCAACCGCTCCCAACGTCAGCAACCTGGCGTTCGCCCAGCTCGCCAATGCGGCCAGCCTGGTCGTCGCTGCTTCTGAGGCAGGCCGTTGTCTGGCCATCTACGCAGCCGCAGCTTTCCGCAGCCTCGATTCAGATGGTGAACCGATTCGTTCGGAAACCCCGACGATGAAATTCGATTTGGTTGCCGGTGACCGAGTTAATGTCTCGGTAGAGAATGGCAAGCTCAACGATCAACGTTGGTCCGGTACCTCTGTACCTGCAACCGTCATCGGTTGCAACGAAGAGGGCGCTCCGATTCTGATGCTCGATGATGGTTGCGATCAGAGGCTTGGTTGGCCTCTCAGTAACATTCTCAACGAGGACGGTACTCCACGTATCGATTGCACCGTTGCGAAGTCGATGAGGCAGAGTTTGAACGGCACTCAGAGTGCCGTGAAGATTGCGGCACGTAGGTGCTTCTATGTCTACACGGCCTCGGCGGTGCAGCAAGCTCTCGCAACGAAAGATAAAGAAGAGATGAAAACTCCCGATGACGTGAAGAAGAATTTCGGTCTCGACTTTGGTGACCGAATCAAACTCACGGTTGATAGTGATGGTGTTAAGTTTGACTTTGAGAAAGACAATCCGAATACTGCGCTCGCTACTGTCATCGGCTTTCGTAGAGACGATGGCACTCCTATTGTTATGTTTGACCAGCCGAACGAGAAGTCGGGCTGGTGGCTGAAGGACGTTCTTACGAAGGTTCCGAACGGTACCGTTCGCGTTCGCGCTAACTTCTCGATTGATCCGAACCTGCTCACGGCAGTTCAGGATATAAACTATCTGGATCAGATCAGCGGTGATTACGCATTCTACATCGGCAACGCCGAAACGTTTCAAAAGATTAACACGAAGAAGTATAAGGGTAAAACGAACATGAGCAGCAAGAACACGGATTCGGAAGCGGCGGACGTATCGACGGGCACGGCGGGCATCCTGGCTCGCGTCAAGAAGAGCGCTGGTAAGACCCCGTACCGTATGGCGCGCATGCAGGCGCTTACGAACGGAAAGAATGCCATCCTCAACGCAGTGAAGGATAAGCTGGAGCCGAACAGCTTTGCGATGCTGGAAGGCATCCTCAGCTCTGATGCTGGTGCTGGCGCCATCCTGGCTCTCATCGGTGTGCTTGGTCCGATGATTCCGAAGGTCGGTGAGGACCGCCGCGTTCAGGGGCTCTGCGAGGAGTTTCTTGACGAGGGTATGGCGAAGGGCGCAAACGAGGTTATGAACATCGGCATCGCCGTTCTGGCTCCCGCACTGATGAGTGCGGTTGCGATGCTTCCTCCGGTCGCTGAGGCGGTCGAGGAGCGCGCCGCGAAGAAGGCTGGCAAGCGTGTCGCAACTGTCGAGGCTGTCGAGGCTGTCGAGGCTGCTGCTGAGGAGCAGGAAGAGGACGAGGAGGAAGAGGAGACCGCTTCTTCCGGCAAGCGAATGGCCGTGGATCAGAAGTGATCCGTGGCCAAGCGTAAGAAAAAGGACTACAACTCGACGGTCCTTGTCGTAAACACGAATGACCCCAACCGGGTAACGTTCTACGATAAGGATACGTCGCGTACGACAGAGCGCACCCGTGACTGGCTTGATCGTATGACGAACCGTCGTATGAACAAGAAAAACAAGTAGAGAGCATAATGGATTTCGATATTAAATGCCGTTCGACCGAGCAGGCTGCGATTGCAGCTGATAAAATCAAATGCATTATGCTTGAGCTTGGGGTTCGGGCCGATAACATTCATATCGGGTCTGGTCTTGGCGGTAATAACAGACAGCTTATGATCATGCTTGCGATGGATCATGTCATCACTGACAAGCAAGCAGGCGTTTTCTTCGACAAGCATGTTTGTTATTGGAACGTCAGCTCGGTTGTTAACTCAACTAGGGTTGAGCTGCGCCAATACATCAATACCGCATTCGAGCAGAAGGTTGCTAATAGCAACGTCGGACCTGCACTTCTGTTAGGCCATCTTCTTTCGGAGGGTGCCGAGTCTAAGTTCTTGGACAGATACGAAACCGACTCTACGGATCTTCCAGAGGTAAACCTTATCCTGGAAGGCCATCAGTTCGATATCAATAAGGTTGCACGTATGGACCTGTTGCTAGTTTCTGCTGTTGCGGCTGGGTTAATGTCTAGGATGCTTGATAAGCTTCCTGAAGGAAGGACTAGACCAAAACTACCAAAACCTGTAGAGCTGCCCGCAGTAAACAACGTGGGAAGTTTTTTCGTTTCCATTCCTGCGGAAACGTCCCTTCTTGTTTTGCGATCGATGGTTGGTATCAATCGATTGATCATGAGAAGTCTAGATGAGAATGCACACTGGGACAAGATTCTTTCCGGGATCAGTAGCACGTTGAAACTATGACGCGGATAAACAATCGTCTGATTCAGATCATCTATCGTAAACAGAATAGTATGATGGTCTCGCAAGAGGAATCTTGTGATATCAAAGAGCTAGTCCGAACACTGATCGAATTCTTCCCTACTGAGTTTGATGAGGTGTGCGCAGTTGAAAAGGCGCGCACACTTGATAAGCAATCTTCAGAGAGGCTCGCAGAGCATCTCGCTCGGCAACGAGATAGATATGGAAAAAGCTCGGCTAAAACGGCTGGCCAAATGAATCACTACCCAGACTACTCTGGCGCGTCATCGATGCGTGAACGTGTCGAGATGAAGATGCGTGATAATGGCTAAGCAACCTAAACAGGAACCGCCGGAACCGATCAAGATTCATCCACTTGAAAAGTTGCTGCTCAAGATTCAAATCTGGCAGGCTAGATATCGAATCGAGATGCTTAAACGGAAGCGTAAAAATGGCCAGTAAGCAACTTAGCTGGCGCGTTCAGTCAAATGACGCGGGCGGATTCGATGAGATTGTTGTCGGAAGCGGCGACAAAATGATCTTGCACGCAGAGATGATGACTGATAAGTCCTGCTTCGTTGACGTCGCAGGAATATGCTTGTGGGTTTACATTGATCGCAAAGGTGTCGCTAAGATATCGCTGCAAGAAGATCAGCGTGAAGATCGCAAGAAGCGTAAAACTAAACAGATAACAACGTCGAAGAAATCTAAATAGGTAAATCAAATGTCTAATCTCAATTCTGTTTCTGCGGTTCTGAATGTCATCGAGGGCGCGAAGCGCATCACTGAGGCGAAAACGCTGGATCAGTTCGTTGCCGAGCGAGATGCTCTGCGAGCCTCTCTGAAGGTTCTTGAGGGTCCGATTGGCGCCGCGGCTGCACCTACCAAGACCACGCGCAAGGTCAGTGCCGCTACTCGTCGCAAGATGAGCGCGGCGCAGAAGGCTCGCCATGCGGCGAAGCTCGCTACTGCCACGGCAGCGGCAGATGGTACGGAGACGCAGCTTGCAGCGAAGGCGCCCGTGAAGAAGCGTGCATATAAGAAGCGCGCCAATAAGAGCGCTGCTGCGAAGAAGTAACGATGAGCGATACCTATAACGGTATCATCCGAGTTGGAGAGCGCGTCGGATGCAAGCCCGACCCTGATACGGATACGCCTGCTCGCTTCGGCTTGCTGGAAGAAATCTGGATCGAGGCCGGGCTCGCTTGGGCGCGGGTCCAATTCGATGGTGGTGGGGAAGCTGTTCTAAAGCAATGAAGCCCAAAAACGTTTCGGTTAGTGCCATTGAGGTAGATGGTCAAATCAAAGTGTGGGGCTGTAGTTTCACGCTACCAGCTACTACAGGTTATCTTCCTCATCACGAAAATCATAAGATTCTTCTCAGACGAATTGAGAAAGCAGTTGCTGCTGCAATTGCAGAGATTGAGATAGAAAACTAATGAGCAAGAGCACACTCGATACAATTCGTGAAGCGTGCCTGTGGGCGAAAGCTAATGGGCACGAACTTCTTCGTGGTGGTGCTTGGTTCGATTTTACTACTACGCCGTGGGGATGCGACTCACTCGGAGCCGTACTGTTGCAGCGTGGATTGGTTCAGGTTATCCCTGATGACCTGGCGCGGCCGGGCTTTAGCGAGCTTGCTAAAGAGGCACTCGGTGAGGATGATTTCTGGCTGCGTCGTTGGTGGATGGGATGGGATAGGGGAAATCAAGTCACCATCACAATCAAAGTAAAGGACGCAGAGAAAGAAACGAAAGACGAAGTGAGTGCGTCTGCGGTTGCTCTCTGGAAAGAGCTAAAGTGAATAAGTTAACGCCTAAACAAAAATCTGAACAATTCATAGGTGCGTGGTTCACCGGAACTCCAGACGAAGCCGCGGCAGCAACGGCGGCACTGACCGAAGTGCTTACCACAAGATCACTAGAAGTACCTCGTGACTTCAGATGTGCTGATTGCGGCAAACTCATTACCAATCACGTCGTGGTTAGTCGATGTGAAACTAAAGGCTGTGAGGAGCACTACACTGGTCCTCCTTTCGGTACCGTCTGAGTATAAAGGAAAATAAGAAATGTCTTCTGATAAGGGTATCGGTTCCGTCTCTTCCTCTTCTACGGCATCGGACTCGACTCCGCCTCCGTCAAGTGCGCCGCGTAAGCGTGGCTTTGCTGCAATGGATCCTGAGCGGGTTCGTGCGATTGCTTCGAAGGGTGGCGTTGCCGCACATGCTAAGGGAACGGCGCATCAGTTTAGCAAGGAAGAGGCGCAGAACGCTGGCCGCAAGGGCGGCATCGCCTTTCATAAGGTCCGAGGACGTGGAGCTAAAACCGCATCTGAGGACTAAAGCTAATTGAGGCGCTCCTCCCTCGACGCTGGGGCGTACGAGTGTTAGGTTTCGAGTTTGGAGATCGCGGCTGATAGCCAGTGTTATATCAGTTGCCTAAACAAAAGAAATTGCCATGAGCGATCGAGCCGTTAAAATGGTTGTTGTTATGCGCAAAGATTTAAACATGCGCAAAGGAAAGATGGTCGCTCAAGGCGGGCATTCTGTAATGAAATTCTTTTGCGACCGGAACACTTCAACCAATCCTTATCAAATTGTTGTGGATCTAACTGATCCGGAAATGCTCTGGACTCAAAACTCTTTCACAAAAATCGTGCTTGGCTGTGGCTCTGAGGCAGAGCTTCTGGTACTCATCGAGAAAGCCAAGCAGTTGGGCGTGCAGTGTATGCCCATCGTAGATAATGGAGTAACTGAGTTTAATGGGGTTAAGACGCTAACGTGTGCGTCTTTCGGCCCCGACTACGTTGATGTAATCGATCCTATTACCGGGCACCTTTCGCCGCTATGAACGCATTTACCGACTATCCATTCACCGAGCTTGGTGACATTCCATATCAGGAGGCACCTATCCGTGAGGTCAAAGTGCTGTTCTAGTTGTTTCGGTAACCGCAATCGATTCTGGCAACGTTCCTGGAATTGGTTGTATGGGCGCAAGCAGGGATGGCTTCTTTGGGCTGAGGAAAATGCTCGTAAGAATCCATACATGACCCAATACATAACGAATAATACCGCGTCTCTGTTAGAGAAGAAACCATGAGTGACACGATCAAACTGACTTGGACGCAGGAATGCGAAGTAGATCTCGATCTTGACGCCCGCCACGAAAACCCTACCGATTTCGGAGAGGATATCGAATTCGAGGAAGAGTTTCCTGCGAAGATGGAAGTGTGCGGTAGGTGCGAAGGTCACGGAAGTCACATGAACGAGTCGATGGGAAGTTACGGTTACTCCTCTGAGGAGTTTGATCGTGAGTTTGACGACGACGAGAAGAAAGAATACTTCAAGCGTGGCGGAATCTACGATGTTCGTTGCACTGAGTGCCACGGTCTCCGCGTCGTTCCCGTTGTAAATGAGTCGTTGTTCACGGCGGAGCAGAAGAAGATGTATGCTGCCTTCGTAGAATACGACGAAGATCGTGCTCGGTATGATGCCGAGGACGCAGCAGAAGCACGAATGGAAAGGTTGATGGGTTGTTAACATGAGTTTTCTTACTAAGGTTCCGAGTATCCCTCCGGCGGTCGCGTCGGTGCTCAAGTCGGTTGCGACTACGGCACTTCACGCGGCGGTCTTTTCGTACATCTCGAACAAGGTTAGCGAGCGCTTCGAGAAGAAGCGCGTCTCTACCGAGAAGTAAAGCGAAGTAGGCGGAACTGGTAATGCTTCATGGTTGAAGTAGAATATATTTCGTACGTACACGGAGCGATGGTCGTAAAGTTCCGCCCGACCACTCGCATTCTACTTCCAATAAAGATTAGTGCTCATCGCGAAGGCGCGTGGATTACTGGTGAGTGGAAGGTTTCTGCTGTAAAGAGCCCATCACCTTTCTCTTGGTATCGGCGAAAGAAAAAACTGAGACACGAAAACAGGTAAGCTTATGATTATCGTTGCCAAATATGAATCCGTCTGTCCGAATTGCTGTAAAAATATTACGGTTGGATCGGATATTGAATGGACCCTCCGGATCAGGTTCACAAATGATATGCCTAGCGTTACCAGTTTAAAGAGCGCCTTATGAAAATGAATCATGAAGAGCTTGTACGAAAACACGAACAGCTTCATGCTGAGTTTGCTCGTATGTACGGAACACAGAAAACTTCTGCATACAACGCTGTAGATTACGCAGTCAATTCGGCAATCCTAGAGGATCAGTCGAAGCCGAAACCTGCTGAACACAAATTACTCAATGTAGTTATGGACCCGGTCCTTGTGACCTGGAGCAAGAATAACATCATGGAAGTTTCTGAAAGTCGTAAGTTTATCAAGAAGCTGACGGATGTTTGTATTCGTACGCTGGGCAACGAAAACGCAACTGGCATTCCCGGTGGTCATACCAACTGGTGCCATTTCGAATCGGCCATGGTTACGTTGGCCAATGCTCTTCGTAATCACACGAAGACGCTCAAGCGTATCTATACTGACGAGCTGAATCGCCTCTTGAAGCCGCACGAGATTACATTGAGAGATGCTGCTGAGGCCGCAATCGCATCTATCTGTAAGCAGCTTCATATCGGGTTCGAGCTTTGCGGTGACCCACGCGGGCCGGTGGTTCTTCTCCACTTCCCTAACGGAGAGACGAACGATTTCGGTGGAACAGGATGGGTGGTTCCGTGACGGTGAAAACTCCTGTTATGATTCCGATTCAGATTCCTGTTCAGAATTCTAACGATACCATTGCGGTATGGTGTAATCGTGGTGGCAAGTCAGGTACGACGTACTTGATTAACATGGCGTCTATGGGTGGCTCTCTTCCATCTGTCGGACTCGATGAGCAAACTCTTGACATCTTCATGCAAGTTAATGATTGTCGCAAAGGTAAGCTGCTTGCTGTCATCGGCCTTTCTCAGGTACGCGATCTCGGGCGAGTTTACGCCCTTCCTGAAATCATCTCTCCATACAACATGAGCCGTATTCTCGGTAAGCTGAAGCAAGGCACTCGCGCCCTTTGCACAAAGCTTCACCCGTATGATAAGATTACCGCTCAGATTATCAATGCCTGGACGACTCATAAGGTCACGCAGGTGGCTGGTAATTACTTGTGGCGTAATGTCAGGCATGTCGGTTCGGCTGAAAAATCGGCTAATGCGGCAGCTCAATCATTCTATGAGCTGTACGGTTATCTGCCTGAAACTAGTGGGTGGATGCCGTGATTGTTGTTTGGTGTAACAACTACCTATCGAAATACAAAGAAACGTATTTCATCGATACTGCTGACTTGACATATGTTGACAAGGCTGGTATCAAACATGAGGCTACGTTAGAGGCCATCGATGCAATCATGGGCGTTTGCTATACGCATCAAGGTAGCGTGTTGGTGACTTTTGATGGTGGTAAGTTTGTGACCGTCAAGCCACGTAGCCTTCATGAGCTGCTTCTGAGCTATACAAGACATACGCTGAAAACATTGGCCGAAGGTACACGTGGCCGTGCGCATCGGCTTGACCAGCATCATGGGGTGCTTGCTCAAGCTCTACGTAATTTGAAGAAGTCTACTGTAGGTCAAAGCCACGATCTCACGTCTCGTGATATCGAGACCTATTTCCGCGCATCATACAACTACAACCCATTCGAAGAACCATGAGTGATAAAGATACAACGATCAAAAAGATCGCACTCACTAAACTGGGTTTGAAAACCGTCACAACTCAACGTTCCGATAGCAAAGACTTTCACGAGCTTGCGATTTGGAACATCAAATCTGCTCTCGAAGAAGCGTACGATGCTGGTCGTCGTTCGGTAATCGAGAGGTTCGATAAGTAACTGTAAAGCAGGAGCACCGGGCGGGACGTTTCGACGTTCCGTAAACCTCTGGAATTAACCAGGGATGGCCCATGCGGTAGGGATGACCGCTAGCAGGCGTCGGTGAGTCGCGACGTCCTGGTCCAAGTGGCAGGCAATACTTGGTACTACCGTTAGTGGATAACGGCAGGTGTGGCCCCGGCCTGGTGCGAAAGCGCAGTGCGGGGCTTAATATTTTGGATCGCAACAATGATGAATGGATTCATTCGTGAAGGTGTTCTTTTCGTTCTAGCTGTTGATCAAGAGTTTGCAATCTGGTCTACCTTATCATGGTCTTTCAAGTAAAGGTTATTCATGTTTCTTCTCGCTCAAAACTATGACCCGAACATGGACCCGACTGGGTGGTGGATGAGCGAGAAGCTCGACGGGATCCGCGCTATGTGGGATGGCCAACGAGTTATCTCCAGAAACGGTAATCAATTCGCGGCGCCTCCGTGGTTCGTTGAGAATTTTCCTCCTTTCAAACTGGATGGAGAGTTGTGGTTGGGTCGTGGGCAGTTCGATGAGACCTCCTCTATTGTGCGTTCGAGCATGGATAAAGGATGGAATCGAATTCGGTTCATGATGTTCGACATCCCAGAAGCGCGTGCAGGTCTGTTTGAGGAACGTCAAGCTATTCTTCACGAGCTTGTGAAGACTCGAAAGTTCCACAATGCTATTGTGGTTCCGCAATCACGCTGCCTTAGCAAGCCCTATTTCGATAAGGCTCTCGACCTAGCTATTGCGGCTGGCGCTGAAGGTCTAATGCTTCGCAAGCCTAAGTCGTTGTACATAGGTAAGCGCTCCGCTACGCTTCTCAAAGCGAAACGAATGCATGATGCTGAGGCAGTCGTTGTAGGTCATCAGCCTGGTGAGGGTAAGTTTACCAGTATGATGGGAGCGCTTGAATGTCTCACTGATCGTGGTGTAGCATTCAGAGTCGGTACCGGGTTTACAGACGCACAACGAACGAATCCGCCACCGATTAAATCGGTAATCACATTTAGGTATCAAGAGTTAAGTAAGGATGGCGTTCCGCGCTTCCCTGCTTTCGTGAGGATAAAGGTTCTAGAATGAGTGACGCGCCCAAGACTCGGAAGCGAAAGCCTCCCAGTCCTTTCGAGTTTGTGATTTCTCGCAGCACTGCTGCGAGTGCGTTTGATCGTGTTCGATATCTACTGGCTCAGGGCACTGACCCTAAGAAGATCGAGCAAATTATCAATGATGAATTTCAAATTCCGATACCGAAGAAGTGTACCGGAGAGGCTCACTCAAACCCTCACATCGATAACTGCGGTGCGTGCATGCAGTTTCATTGGGGCTGGTCTGGCAAGAGGCTGAAGATTACCTGATGCCCATCATCTATCGCGCCAACCGCTATTACTACCGTAGCGACTACGTTTAGTATCGTGCGGACCACCGTTTACACGGTGACTAAGCAAGCCTTCTTTGTTTAGCTGACGTAAAGGTAAATTCGGCGATGCGGGTTAGCAAAAAAGTTTTGGAACGAGTGTCTAAATATCAGGTGGTTACGGGAAAGCATAGTGGAGAGACCACTACTCTTTCAGAGCTAACACTAGAGCAGGCGCTCGTGGCATTGGCCGATACAATCGATTCGGTTGAAGAAATCGAAACACGTTGCTGTAATGTAATGGATGTGTTAGAAGATTGGCGCAACCTAGGTAAACTCAAATCGATATTACCGATGCCGAAACCACTGGCCAATCACAAGTTTGTGGATGACGGTATGTTCAATGAGCAATATGACATTGCTCCGTTTTGTAAACACTGTGGCAAATCACCCACAGAACACAAGTTGTAAAGGATTTCAATCATGGCGGCACGTTCATCTGGCTCTGCGGTTATCTCGTTCGGTCTCATTTCTGTTCCGGTCAAGCTGTATATCGCAGCTTCTTCTGAGGCATTCAGCTTCAAGCGTATCTCTCCCGAGGGCAATATCACCAGTCAGAAGGTGTTCGATGCCGTTACCAACACGGAGATCACGATCGCTGAGTGCCAGAAGGGATACGAGTATGAGAAGGGTAACTATCTCATTCTCCAGGACGAGGAGCTGAAGGCGCTTGAAGGCGCGAAGTCGAATACGATTGAGCTGATTGAGTTTGTTAAGGACACGAACTTCAATCCTCTGGCTGTTGAGAAGGGCTACTATCTTGCTCCCGATAAGGGCGCCGAGCGTCCCTATCGCCTTCTGAGCAGCGTGCTCAAAAAGGAGAGTCAGATGGCTGTCGGTAAGTATTACGCCCGTGGGCGTGACCACCTTGTCGTCATGCGTCCGCAAGATGATGCGCTGGTTATGTTCCAGATGTATTACGCAAACGAGCTTCGGCCGTTCGAGTACAAGTTCTCGTCCGCAACGGAACCGACTGAGCGCGAGCTTGGCCTTGCTAAGATGCTGGTTGCTAACCTTGCATCCGATGCATTCGACCCGTCCAGCTTTGTTGACGAGTATGCTGCGCGCATCCGTGAGGTTGTTGAGCGTAAGCGTGCTGGCGAAGTCTTCGAGGTTCCCAAGCAGCTCAATGCCGCTCCGGTGATGGACCTTGCAGCGCTTCTTGAGGCGAGCTTGGCCGCGCCGCGGCAGCCGAAGGCAGCTCCGCTTCCGCAGCCTGCTCCTTTGGAGGCGTCTGCGGAGCCCACTGAGAAGAAACCTTCTAAAAAGAAGAAGGCGTGAACTGGCAAAGCAGGCTTCGCTCTTTCTTTGGCGATAAAGCGAAGCTGAAAAAAATTCAGAAGTCGTTCCCGCTTGTGGTTTTTACGTGTGCCTGGGAAACCGGGATTCTATTACGTAAACCCAAACAGGTTACCGCTATTTGATACTTCGGGATCCATTTCACCAGATGAGATGAATATGGCTTTCAAGGAATGGAGTAAGTAGAATGTCATTCAATGGTAAAGCGCTTGTAAAGAAAGCGGCAAAGCAGGCTCTCAAGCAGGTTGCAATCGGTGTTGCTAAAAGCGTCGCTCCTACGGTAGCACTTGTAGTCGTCGGTGTTGTGCTGACGGTGTGGGCTCGGTATCGAAAGAAGTGAATACCCCTCAGTATGTTCATGACTGTAAGAAGTGCCACTATCTTAGCGGGCATACATTCTACAATCATCACTATGATCTTTACGTATGTGTGGATCTTACAAATCCACGCATGACTTCATTGATTGCGCGAGAAAGCGACGAGGATTCTAACTACACCAGCTCGCCTGTAGGGATTTATGCCGAGCGGCCTGATGGCGGAAAGCCATGGACGCCGCTGGCAGTTGCGTACCAGCAAGCTATCGAGCGGGGGCTTGCCCTTCCTAAAGAGGCGCTGGATAGAAATGACGCATCTTTGCACCTGTCGGAAGACATGATGCAAGCATGTAAGCTTGTGGAGGCGGCGCAAGCTGTCACCGCAACATTCATTATGACCGAGAGGCAAATTCAAATTGCCAAGCGGCATATCGAATGTTTTCTAATTCGTGGCGAAGAGTACGAAAAAGAATACTGGACAGCAGTAGTGAAGTATCTTACAGCTGCGCAGGCTGACGCACTGTCGAAGTAACCTCTTGCATGGTGCAATAGGTAGCGTACGATAGCGTAGACGCGGGAGGGACTCGTGAAAAAAATCAATATCTTCGTGGTCTGTGTTTCTATAGTTTCGGTGGCGGCCTGCGGAGATACAATTACCAGTGTAAATACTGGTAGTGGCGGCACCAGCAGTAACGATGATGGTGGAGAGAACGTTGACAGCTCTGGTGGCGATGATGCCGGAACTATCAAAGACGCATCTGTAAACGATATAATTGCAAACGATTCTTCGTTGATTGATTCGCCAGGTCAGTCATGCACCACCGGTCATGTGCGTTGTTCAGGAGTTGCGCAAGAGTGCATCGCCTCTGCGTGGACGTCTGCGGCGGCGGCATGTAATTCGTCCTGTTCTCAACCAGCAGGTTGCAGCTGGCTCCGACGCCAACGAATCTTCGACGCAACGCGGACAAGCTCCTGTTTGCTCAGACACTGGGTGTTCCGCAAACATTTCCGAATGCTAAACTTATCTGCCAAGTCCAATATGGTTCGGCGTGGCATTTAGCTGATCTTAATGATCTAGTTAGTATGAGCCCTAACCCGGTTGTAGTTGTAGTTGGTTGTAATCCACTTGTTGACCAGGCGGCGTTCCCAAGTATTACCGCAAACACAGAGGTATGGATTTGGGATGGCGTTCCAAGTGGACCTATTCCAAGGCCGATATACTCTTTTTCATTTGCAACTAATAGTGAAACACAAGTTGCTGACGCGAGCAAAAAGCTGCCAGTAATGTGCATTAGAACGCTACCATGAAACGCTATAAAGCAATTATGCATTTCAATAAGCCCGGCTCTACCAAGGGTACGCCCTGGACCGTGCATTTCCGTGGGACCTGTCATATCGTTGAATCGATTGATTGCCGTGTGCGCATGCATTCGGAATTCAATAGTAAATGAAAGAAGTAATCGTTTACTTAGGTATTAGAATGTACGGACCTGCGATCGATACTAAGCCTATTGTATTACAGGTACCGTGTGATACGGTGGAAAGCGCTCATTCATTCATGACTGAGCTGTTACAAGAGCTTGTCAATGAAAAGGGTAGGCGCCCTCCGGCTTACGATCCCAATTTCGGTGACGATAGAATCTGCGAATGCGCTCATACATATGAGCGACACTTCGACGGTTACGGTAACAATGCGCCGGTAGGTTGTAAATACTGCCCATGCAGTATCTGGAAAGAGCCCACGGCACCAGTGCAAGAACAGATAGTGGATAAGGAATAAAAATGCAAATCAATCTCGATGAGTACGTTGCGTGTAATGATGATGGTACGGTCGACCAGGATGCGATGCTGCTTGCACTCGTGCCGGTCATTGCGAAGTTTGCTAGCGGGCGCGATGGCTCGAATGCGGCTTTGGAGAAGGTGATCGACCAGGTTTTCAACAAGGAAACGGATGGCAAGATCATCCCGACGATGGTTCTTGTTACGAAGGTTCTGACGCTTCAGGGTGCGTCGCTTGATGGAATGGGCGCGATGAAGAAGGAGGTTCAGACCTTCGTGAAGTCGTGTCCGCGTTTCGAGGCTGGCCCTGGGCGTGGTGGTGGAGTCAAGCGGCTCAGCCTGAAGGATGCGGAGAACGCGCGTGAGCATGGGCTTGCGGAGCCCGATGCTGTCGAGACGCTGCCGCCTGCGGAGCCGTGCGAAACGCAGGGTGAGACTGAGGTTGAGCTTGCTGAGGTTGCGGCGGCTGAGTGATGATATGTATCGGGGATGTTGATGGGATGACTCCGGCATCCCCGATACTTTCTAAGGATGTTTCCAATGACGGATAAGTATTTTTCGGTGCGATTTACGGTTGAGGGTTCAGGTCGATTCCCTCTCGACATGCTTCGCTATGATCGATGCTGTCCCGAAGATCAGTCTGATTCTGGGCGCATGGAAGCTCGTGGTCTTCGTAAGATTAACCTGATTCGGTTCACTCCTGAAAAGGGCCGCCCGCCCCAGGCTATGCGATGGGCATCGTTTGGCTGGTATGTTCGCAGCGCGGATGGAGCGTAATAGATGGGCTACTTCAATGGACGCCATCGCGTCAAGTTTCACATGAAGAGCTACGCGCAAGCGAAATCGCACCTCGATGCGATTAAGCCTGGGAAAGAACGAAAGCTCACCATCGGTAACAACACTTGGTTGTTCTCCAGCTCTGATGGCACGATCTACATCCGACACCACAATACCGATATCGTTACATATCATCCTGATGGACGTATCGAATTGCGTAACGGACGCTGGACGTCGCAGCAAACCAGTTCGCGCATCCAGGCATACACTCCGTTCCGTATTCAGAACCATTCCAAAGATTGGTACGTGCATACATCAGATGGTGTGTTCGCTTTCGCTGAAGGAATCACTTTCCTTGAAGATGGTAGCCCTGTCACTTTGGCTGTGAAGCTTAGAGAAGCTGATCGGAACTGGGCGGCATGAGCGGGCGTAGCCATCACGATGACGCGATTCATCTTGCAGCGTTGAGGCTCGTTGAAGCTACGATTCGTAAGCTTCAGGATCTACGTGGCACAGGGTGGGACGGTGTAGAGATACATTGTCTAGCGAATCTGCGAACGGCTCTTGACTGTTGCCGCGAATGCGGAGGAAATAAAGAGCACGGACGTGGTTCTGCGCTTAGATGCATCTGTACTCCGCAGATGGTGGAAGAGGAAATGATCTCACTTCCTCCTGATCCTGATTACAAAAGGGATGCAAAGCGCAACGGGGATTTCTGAGCGTAGGCTCGGTCCCAAACAGATTTGGCTGCTTGGATAGCACCATGTGAAAATGGTGTCAAATCCTAAACGGCCTCCCGACGTGCTGAGTAAGGGAAGATAACTCGGCTTTAAGTTTGGGCGTTTGATTAAAACGTTCTCCGGTTTCTATTCGACGGATGAGAATGAATAGGCGCGCTCGGGATTTCATATTATACCCCGGCGATGCCTGTGTATCCCAAAACATGGATTTGATGATCTGATGGAGGAAAGAGGAAATGCTTTCGGGCACGATTCAATCCCTGAAGTTAGAAAGTTGAATGTAATTAATATGATTAGGTTTGGGATCCTAGTAAGAAAACCTCGTTGCCCATGCGTGTAAATGTCCGTGTCATGGTGCTCTGTAAAATAACGGCTACGTTGGGATTGCGTTCCCTTGCCCCGGGACGATACTCCGGGGTTTAATTCTTCTGGCTAAAGTTTAGGATTCGATTCTTCACGGCAGTTTAGTTCCTTCTCAAAAAAAAGTCGCTAGACCTATTGCACGTGAGCCTGTTTCGTTGCACACTGGTGCTCGCATCGAGTTGCCAGCTGAGCTTTAGTCTCTACGATTCATCATAACAAATCATCATCGATTTCGAATACTAGGATTTCATAACAATGAAGCTGGCGCACGACGCAATCAATATCGAATCTAGTGGTATCCAGCAGGAGCAGTCTTTCTCGATCTCGGACATGGGCATGGTTCTGGAGATTCTCCGTAGCAAGCTGTATGCGGATCCGATCTCGGCCATCTGCCGAGAGATCACTTGTAATGCTCGTGACGCGCATCGTGAAGTTGGTAAGGGCGACCTTCCGATCAAGATTGTTCTTCCGACCGATTTGGATGCAAACTATCGTGTCATGGATTTTGGGCCTGGCATCAGCCCGGACCGGATGGCTAACGTTTTCATTAAGTTCGCCGCTTCTACGAAGCGTAACGACAACGTGCAGACGGGTGGCTTCGGCCTTGGCGCAAAGACTCCCTTTGCATACAGCGACTCGTTCACCATCGAGACGGTGGTTGATGGTATCAAAACTGCGTACAATGCCTTCATCGACCCGACCAAGGTTGGTAAGCTTGTGATGATGCATCAGGTCAGCACGGACCAGCCTAACGGCACGCAGATCGTTATCCCGGTTCGTCGTGAGCACTACTATGAATTCGCTACGAAGACGGAACAGGCTACTCGTTGGTGGGATGTTCAGCCTGAGATTGTGGGAGACTACCGCACGCAGCGGCCCGCAGAGGCGAATGTGATCATGTCCGGTACGGACTGGAAGATCTTCGGCAACAAAAATGATCAGTATTATAATCAGGAGGCTCAGATTCTTGTTGACGGGATTGCGTACAAGTTCGATCCCAGCATCAAAGATGGTAACTCCGGTTACAACAACGAAGATAAGCCGCTCAACATCCTTTTCAACGGACGTAAGCAGCTGGTCGTAAACTTCGCGAACGGTCTCCTTTCTCTCGCAGCTAACCGTGAGAGCATCCACTGGAACCAGACGACGAAGAAGATTGTTTCTGATCGGCTTCACGAAATCGCCGAAGAGATTCGGGTTCGGCTTCAGTCTGAAATCGATAAGGCCGAGGACTACAACGCCGCTGTCGATAAGGCGCGCGAGCTTACGAAGGCGTTTGATGTTACCCGTGGTCTTCAGGGTTACTTCAAGTGGAAGGGCGATCGAGTCGTCAACGGTATCGACCGCTCGGTTGCTTCCGGTGTAGCCTCTACGATGCACCTCTACAAGACTGCCTACCGTAATCCTCAGGGTCTCCTGAACGTCGACGCGAAGGTGGACAAGTCCAAGGGTGCGACGTGGGAGTTTGGTGTGACGAACATGATTGTCGTCAACGACATCGGTATCCAGAACCTCTCGCCCAAGCGAGCGATTCAGATCCTGAACATGCTTCCGGTCACGTTTAAGGAGTTGACTCTCGTAAACGAAAAGCTTTTGGACGCGAAGGAAATTCAGGACATTAGGAAATACATTCCTTTCGTCAATCTTTCTGACGTTGTTGGAAAGAAGGATCGTAAAGGTTCTACGTTTCGAAAGACCCGCAGGCTTATCTATAAGAAGGCTGGTTACGGAACGTTTAATCTCTCTTCTGTCACGGACTTTGAAGAAGAGAAGGCTGTGAAGGTGTACGTGCTTCTGACCAGAAGCTACGACAATAAGATGGCAGCTGATGTCGAGGGACTTAACTGCAACACGAATGAAGTTATCGATTACATCTCCAGCAAATTCAAAGTTTCTGTTTATGGATTCGAAAAGCCTCAGTTTACTGCGGACCCGGAATCGTACGAGGAATTTGTTGACGAAGCAGTTCCGTTCAAAGATTTTGTCGAGACGGTCGCTCTCAAAGATATCGACATTCCGAAGCTGCGCGCGATTGCGCTCGGTTGGGAAGAGGATAGGATGGGACGAAACCGTGGTGATTACCTTGCCAACAATGTTAGGGATACGCTTCTTGCGCTCTCTAAATATGTGACGGGTAACACCTCGGCAGAATTTAAGGAGTATGCAGACACGTTCACATCACTGTCTGCGTCTCGTGACGAGTGGCAGAAGGTTCAGCGCATTGCTGAGTTTATCAAGCCTGACGATGCAAAAAAGCTGGTTACGAAAGCTGACCCGCAGTTCGACACACTCAAACAATCATACGCAAGCTTCATCGAGAAGTATCCGCTCCTGAAACACTTCTGGACTCAGGGGGCATACATTCAGGATGACCTTGCGAAACATCTCGCAGAATATATCAATCTCAAGACTGGTGCAAATAATGTCTAACTCTACCGCAGATCAGATGTCTTTCGTGAAGACGGATAATTCCGTCACAGTGAATCTCAATGGCGAGACGTTCACTGCACTCAACGGTACGCCTGAGTTTGATGACGTCATCAAGTGTCTGAAGGCCCGTAACTATGCGGAGCTTCCGAACGTCATCTCGAAGGCTCAGGCTATCAATAAGTATTCCGATGGGGCCTTCACTGTGAAGGAGGGGCGCCTTTGGATCAAGGACCAGATGGTTCCGACTGCGCTTGCGCAGAAGATTCTCGAATTCAAGAGCGAGGGTCTTCCGTACGAGCCGCTGATCAAGTTCGCTGAGAACCTGCTTGAGAACCCGAGCACCCGCTCGGTCGAGCAGCTATTTAGCTTCCTTGAGAAGAACCGTCACCCCATCACGAGCGATGGTCACTTCATCGCTTACAAGAGTATTCGTGCGGATTGGAAGGACACCCACTCGGGTACGTTCGACAACTCGCCCGGTACGAAGGTGGCGATGCCTCGTGAGGAGGTTGACGATAACCCGGAGCAGACGTGTAGTCGCGGACTTCACGTGGCCAACTGGGAGTATCCGAACCAACACTTCACCGGAGCGCGGCTCATTGAAGTCAAGGTGAATCCGAAGGACGTCGTTGCCGTTCCGGTCGACTACAACGGCGCGAAGATGCGCGTCGCCTCGTACGTCGTCATGAGCGAAATCAAGCAGCCTCGTAAGGAGACTCTCCTGGTCGCTGATCCGGATGAGGATGAGGATGAGGATGAGGATGAGGATGAGGATGAGGATAACGCTGACGACGAGGACGCTGACGACGAGGAAGACGACGACAGCTACTGAGTGAATGAGTTGCGGTTACTATGGGTTAGGCACTTACGTGCCTAGCCCAAAACCCGTTGGTAACGTTACCTAAAGTGGTCTATAGGATAGGATGCAAAACGTCTTGTAACGGCTACGCATGGCACCCTCGCCCCTTGCCCCATACCTGCAAAGGTTGGGGCTTTCGGCGTTAGCGGCGCCTGAGCCGCACCACCAAGGAAGCCACCATGACGACGGACAAGATCACCATCACCATCAACAACAGCAACGGTCTCCGTGGGCGCGCGTGGGATGCCTCATACCCGACGTGGGAGCAGGCTGCGGATGCGATCCGCTCTGCGATGGGCTGGGAGACCATGCACGTTGGTAAGCCTGTCGACCGCGTGCGCGCCTGCTACGACGGTGCGGAGCACGAGGAGAGCGATGGTGACGCGCGATGGGCCGAGGCGCCCAAGGTCGTCATCACGATCGAGTCAGTGACCTGATGAGCTACGGGCCGCACCCCGGCCCTCCTCCCGAGGGGGTACGCCCCGCGCGGGGTGCGCTCATGAGCGCGGCCCGCTAGCACCCTCACCGCGGCCCGTAGCGCGGTCGCCTATGTGCAACTCATTCAATGGAATTGGTTTCCTGTAAAAGATATCGATATCTTTTGTCAATGGAATTTTGCACATGGCAGAAATTAAAATACAATATCCTTTAGAGACTCATTGATTGATTGGTCAGCTAAAATGGGCGCAACTGTTTCGGACGCCCGCGCGTTCGGTACCAAATCTTTTTGAATTGGAAGTCAATCATGACTGATAAGAATCGCCAAGAACTTGTGGAAGAATTCCTAAAGAAGAAAAACGAGCACATCTACGCGACTGATAAAGATTATGTAGATGCTGATCATCCAGCGATTCCGATCGAAACGCTGGCACAAGCAGTGCGCGCAACGGCTACAAGATTTAGGGATTGTGGAATCAAAATGGATTTCACCTGCGGTCTTGGCGGACCAAGCAACGGTGTTGCTAAAATCTTTTTAGATAACACGCGTGATTACGAGCTTGAGAGTTTGATGTATAAATCAAATGCTAATGAGGATGTTAGATTCCATCAGATTCTGTCTGATGCAAAATCTCATTATGCATCCATCTGCTCATTCTTCTTTGGCTACATTCAAGCCATCGACGATGCGGCTAAAGCAGTTAAACGCGAGCTTGAGATTCGTTCTGAGCTTGAATACAACCGTTCTAATAGGTACCGATAAGCACGTGTGCCCTTACTGTAGTCAAAACAATAAGCATTATCTTACAAGCATGGGTTCATGTTGGGATAAGATTGCATGTGGCCAACGTTCAGCGACATACGATAACGCTGAAATGCAAGACATCCGTGATTGTTTTACAACGGACAATGAACAGATGTACGTTGCTTTGAATCGAATCATGGAAATTACAGGACACGATCATAGCAATCCAATCTACGATATTTGCTGTGAGTCGTTACCGTCTCCACAAGAATAGATGTTACAATGACGATGAAGTTGAATCGCGCTGCATACGAAAAGTTGATTGCTGAAAATCTTGAATGGCTCAAGCAGCAACCGCGTACGCTTGAACGCGATCATATCATCCTAATCGTTGAGCATTCAGCCGATCACGAATACCGTGAAGATCCTATTCAGCCAGATATCGCAATCAACTTCAAACGTACTGGCATGATTCGCCGTATTAATCAGCATCGTAGGTATTATGCTAGGCGCACCGAAGAGGGCGAGCGCAGACAGATCCCGGTTCGTGAAGACCCTGAGCCTTCATGGGATCCCATCGGTGGAAGACCAATCAATCCTGATGTAATGGAATCCGCTACCATGTCTGATGAATTCGATACGCCAAAACTAGAAAGAACTGCTCATCACTTGCGAAGTGATTGGGCCGCACGTGTAGATACTCCTCCGGTTATGCCAGAGATTTGTGGGGAGGAAACGAGCAATGGTCCTTGTCAAGGAGCTAAGGGTCATCGTGGTAGCATGGAAGATATCGATGCGGCCAATGCCTGGGTTGCTGAAGATAATAAGAAAGATGAGCTGCTCGCCCTGGCGCAAAAAGCCGCCGATGCGCGCGCGGAGTGCATCACCAATCCTCTGCCGCTGGATTCTACCTACTTCGATAAATGGGCCGCGAGCGAGGTAGCAATCGGAATGGAATTAGATCATCTAACCCGCTGGGTCGGGTCTGCTGATTGTAAAGTTAATCCTATTGAGTCATGGACGTGTGAGCGTGAGACCACTGGTTGTGATGTAGTTCATGGCGATGAGGGCTTGTTCTACGGGTGCGTTGCCTGTAGCAAACTTATCGCTAGCCACGGCATGTGTAGAAAATGCAGTCATGCTTGGGGTCTTGGGCGAGCGCATGGGCTCAATAGAGCTGCCGAGTATCTAATCAAAACTCTTGATTGTGATTCTAATCTGGTTAAAGAAATGTTTGATAAGATCATGGCATTAAAATGAGCAATTTAGATCAGCATGATTTTGAGCAGTGCCATATATGCACGGCGGTAGATGAAAATCTCAAAGCTTCCAAAATTGGAATAATTGTAGAAACAATTCACCGCTTGGGTGGATGCGCATCTCCTGAATTAATTCACAGTTACGTTTCTAAACGGTGGTCCGATGAATTATATTCCTTGGATGAAATCCATCAACAGCTGGATACGCACCAGACACATTTTGTGCAAGGTGAATTAGAGCAATATTCTTTGTTACCTGACAGGTCCATATTTAAAAAAGCTATATTTAACAAAAGATTAGTTCATAACATTTATGTTCTATGTAAGGTGCCTAGGTCTATTGCGGAGCTTTCTGGAATCGTACAATTAAATCGAACAAGTTCTGAAATTGCAAGGATAATTAATCGTCTTCCGATGCTTTTCAAAAATGCGCCCAATTGTAAATACGTATCGATTCCTAAAGATAAGATCGTATTACGGCAGAGCAGCCCTAAAAACGAGTCTATGACATCGATGGAATCAGTTGATAAAGTTTTTCAACAGCTTAGAGATCAAAAAATCAATGAGCTTGTATCAAAAGAAAAACAGCTAGTTAAAGAGCTTGAGACCGTGCGAGCCGAGCTAGATCTTGCACAACGGATGGAGATATCCGTGCGCCCAAAAACAGCGCCTAAAATCAAGCCTACAAAGGTTAAATCTGAACACCCTATCACTCATACAATTTCTGACATCATCAAATTACACAACCGATCTCTTTCTCAAAAAGAAATTGAAGTTGAGCTGAAAAAGCGAAATGTGGAATTTAACGAAAAGTTCTTTTCAAGAACTGTTAAGATGAATTTCAAACAAGATTCGGATGGAAATTTTCTCTCGGAGAGATTGAATCCGTTCGCTAAGTCGACTGAAAAATAATGGGACGACCTAAATTGTGTGGCAACAAACTCACCTGCAAGCTTAAAGACGAGCATGCGGGTGATTGTGATTATGGGCTCGGTGGTGATAAGGTTGTCGGGACAGCGCTAGCTAAGGATGAGGTTAATGAGGTTGACATTCTTAAAAAGAAAGTCGCCGAGCTTACGGCCCAGATTAATAGGTCCACGCCAGACGCTCTAAACGCCCGTGTAGCGACCGCCGAGTTGGAGCTTGGCCGAGTGCATGCTTTGGTTCGAGAGACCGCTACGGGGCTACAGGCGGCTGGGCTGACCGTTATTGCGGCGTCCCTGAATACTCTGCTACCGACTAAGGAAGTCTAACGTGGGCGCATTCACTCACTTGATTGACGAAAACGGTACTTTACGTGATGAGGCTAGGGCTGAGGTAGATATTATCGGTCCAGTTACATGGTCACCAGTACTTAGGTTTAGGTTCTACATGAATCATAATCCCGAGGATCATATGACGGTTTGGTACGTATACTCCTCCAGGTTGGTTTCTTAGGTTGATTGGCCAGGCAAATAAATGAGTTTTAGTCAAAAAGACTGGCGTGCTAATATCAAAAATATTGATAATCTTTACGACCTTGATCCGGTCCAAATTATGGTTTTTCTTCGCCATCAATATTTAGAATCGGCGAAAGATCTTACTTCTCACGGCAATGAAGAGGATGATCTTGCCTTCGGATTTATAGCATGTGACGTTGTCGAGTCACTTCAGTTTGCTATCGAGCAGCAGATGGGCGTAGACTTTTTAGTGAGACTGGAACCGGCATGAGCAGTCATACACTTGAAATGAAATTCGAAATCTGGAACGATGATCATGGCGCGCGTGTGGAGATCGGTGAGGATCGCGACGGACTTGGCATGATGGAGATTCGTCAGATCGAGAGCGACGGTAAAACCTACGGTCGAATTACTTTCGATGAAAAAGCGATTCCGCTTGCCATCGAGGCGATGCAGAAGTTCCATGCGTTCCTTCAAGAACGTGAGCACAAGGGCGCCAAGGTACCAGGGAATCGTTCTCTTGGATTGGAATACGAAGAAGAAGTTCGTAAGATGCGCCGTGAAGATATTCAAACAACCATTCGTGAAAAAGAATTGGCAAGTCTTAAGCAGATGCCACTCAACGAGCTTCGTACAATCA
>Ga0163152_10000129_pt1 | contig 122072 bp, 116 predicted proteins | sample OliLakLV19MP8IB2_FD_148635 | JGI IMG/M metagenome (GOLD analysis project Ga0163152, IMG submission 148635) | Freshwater microbial mat bacterial communities from Lake Vanda, McMurdo Dry Valleys, Antarctica - Oligotrophic Lake LV.19.MP8.IB-2 | ecosystem: Environmental > Aquatic > Freshwater >...
CGAAGAAGCGTTTCTCGAACTCGCGCTGCTTGAACACCTGTTCCTGATCCTCGCCGGTGTCATCCGTGAAAGAGACGACGAAGCCCTGCTCGGAGAGCAACTGGGTCGTGATGCCGGTGCGGGCATCGACCACCGTGGGGCTGATCAGGTAGCCCTCTTTCACGCCGTCGAGCAGGGAGTAGCGGAAGGTCGGCTGGCTGTTCTCGCACCCGAACGTGCGGTAGGTGTCGAGCAGCAAGCGACGCTCGGCCTCGCGCGGGTCGCGGGTGCCTGGATTGGTGCCATCGAACCGCCGCAGGTAGTCGCGGGGCGTCGCGGTCAGGCCGAGTTTGTAGCCGATGAAGAAGTCAAAGACGGCGCGCGCATTGCCGCCGATGGAACGGTGCGCTTCGTCGGAGATGACGAGGTCGAAATCGGTCGGCGAGAAGAGCTTCTGGTACTTGTTGTTGGAGAGCAGGGACTGCACCGTGGTGACGACGATCTCTGCGCGACGCCAGTCGTCCCGGTTCTCCTTGTAGATGACCGTCTGGAAGTCGGCGGACAGAAGCGCGGCGAACGCCTTCTTGGCCTGGTCTTCGAGCTCCAAGCGGTCCACCAGGAACAGCACCCGTCTTACGTTGCCGGAGCGCAGGAAGAGCTTGATGACAGCGGCGGCGGTCAGGGTCTTGCCGGTGCCGGTGGCCATTTCGAACAGGAAACGGTCCTTGCCGTCTCCGACCGCGGCCTGCAGGCGATGGATCGCCTTGAGCTGATAGGGCCGGAGAAAGCGGAGCTTGTTGGCCTGGATGTAGCCGGGCCGTTCCGCTTCGTTCTTCCACGCGGCCTCCGACTGGTAGCCCGGGCGCTGCGTGAGAGCGATGTAGTCCTCGCCCACCTGCTCCGCGATCAGACGCTGCGGATCGGGCGTGACCTTCTGGTAACCGATGACCGAGTCGGGCGTCGGGAACGAGGTGATGACGTAGGGATTGCCGCGATCGAGGTCCCAGAAGTAGTGCAGGTTGCCGTTGGAGAGGATGACGAAGCGGCAGTTCTGCGAGCGAGCGTATTTTCGCGCTTGCTCCTTACCGACAAGCGGATTCTTGTCTTCGGCCTTGGCCTCGAGGATGAGGAGCGGAAAGCCCTTGGCGCCGAGAAGGAGGAAGTCGACGAACCCCTTGCCGGTCTTCTCGAAGTTGTTACCAAGCGCATCCAGATCGACCGACTTGATGGTGACGCTGGGCTCAAGGCGAATGTTGGCGGGTTTGTCGCCTTCGGGAAAGAAGCGCCAGCCCGCTGCTTCGAGCAGCTTGTTGATCTTGATGCGGGCTGTGGCTTCCTTCTCGGACACTCAGACTCCTCGTTGTTATATGAGTAAAAGCGGCTTACTTGTGTAGGCAAGTATTCGTTCAGCATAGCCAAACCCGCGAATCTGGCAAGGCCGACGCTTCCTGCCATCTCTGCCTCTTCTGTGTGTTTGCTACTTTGGAACTTACTGACAACGGCCCAAGAATGAGGATAGCCGTAGTTTTTCCATTCCCGCCTTTGCCCTTCTTCGTGTTCCTTCGTACCCCTCAAGGGGGTATAGAAATGAATGTCCTTCGAGTCTCAAGGGAACACTCATATGCACCCGCAGGGGCGTGTGCCGCCTGCGGCGCGTGGTGGAAGTAAGCTCCAGGCCTTGGGATAGCGAGTTCTAGCTGCCGCCCTACGGCTTCGGCGCCGGGTGGATGTTGTCCACCCAGTGCACCTGCTCCGGTTTTTCCACCGCCGGAATGTCCAGGTTCACCACCACCGGTTCCTGCCCGCTGCGGCAGAGCACGCAGGACAGAGGTTCCGTGTCGGAGGCATTGATCTCCTGATGGGGCACATAAGGCGGCACGTGGATGAAATCTCCCGGACCAGCCTCGGCGACAAACTCGAGGTTGTCGCCCCAGCGCATGCGCGCCTTGCCGCTCACCACGTAGATCACGCTTTCCACCGGGCCATGGTGATGCGCGCCGGTCTTCGCCTTGGGATGGATGACGACGGTACCAGCCCACAGTTTTTCCGCTCCGCAGCGCGCGTGGGTGATCGCGGCCGCGCGATTCATGCCCGGTGTCTGCGCGGTGTTGGTGTCCAGCTCGGTGCTCTTGACGATGCGGATGCCGTGGAACTTCCATTTTGATTCGTCCATATCTTCCTCTTAACGGGTCTGGAACAGGAACAGCAGTAACAGCGTCGGCACGATGGTATTCACCAGCGCAAACACCAGCCAGCGGCGCGGGCCTTTCTCGTTGGCGGTCACATGGAAGAAAGCGGTGATGCCCGAAGCCCCGACCACCAGGCCGCCGATCGCGTAAAGAATGGAGAACATGCGAAGCTCGCCGTGGCGCTGGTGATAGGGCACCAGGCCCAGTTGCCAGATCAGGTAGGCGATCAACCCGAGGTTCGCGATCAGCGGAATATAGTAGACGATGAATCGCTTGAGCTGCTGGTTCAATTGTTTGAGTCCTTCAATGCCATTTTCAATACGCGCGCAACATGCAGGGCCTGGCGCCCGGCACCATCGCGGATCTGGTGGCGGCAACTGGTGCCGTCGGCCACGACGATGGAATCCGCCGCTGCGCTTCTGACTGCGGGGAGCAGCGACAATTCCGCCATCTTCATGCTGGCGTCGAAATGCTCCGCTTCATAGCCGAAGCTACCGGCCATGCCGCAACAGCTCGATTCGATGGACTCGACTTTCAGGCCCGGGATCATGGCCAGCACCTTGTGCACGGCGGGCATGGCGTCGAAGGCCTTCTGGTGGCAATGGCCGTGCAGCAGCGCCGTCCTCGCTTCCAGCGCTTTCAGTTCGAGTTTCAGACGCCCCGCCGCAGATTCGGCAGCAAGGAATTCCTCGAACAGCATCGCGCGTTCGGCGAGCGGGCCCACTTCATCGTCCAGGCCCATCACCAGGAACTCGTCGCGCAAGGTCAGCAGGCAGGAGGGTTCGAGTCCGACGATCGATATGCCGCGGTCGACATACGGACGCAGGGCATCGAGCATGCGTTGCGCTTCCACCTTGGCTTCGTCGACCATTCCCGCGGCGAGGAAGGTCCGGCCACAACACAGCGGTCGCTCGCCGGTCCCGGCCGTCGCGACCTGCACCTGGTATCCCCCGGACTTCAGTACCGCGAGTGCAGCCTCCACGTTCTCCGGTTCGAAGTGGCGCGAGAAGGTGTCGATGAACAATACGACTTCGGTGCCAGTGGCCGCACCCGGAGCAAAGCGGCCGCCCGGCTTCCATTTGGGCAACGTGCGCCTCGCACTCAGCCCCAGCAGTTTCTCGGTAAGGAAAGGCAGGCCCGGGATGGCGCTGTGCAAGTTCAACAGCGGCGCGAACTTTGCGACAAACGGCGCATAGCGCGGCAGCCAGGCAATCAGTTTCTGCCGCAGCGAATAACCGTGGCGCTTGCCGTATTGCTGCAGGAATTCGATTTTCATGCGCGCCATGTCTATCCCGGTCGGGCATTCGCGCTTGCAGCCCTTGCAACTGACGCACAGCTCCATGGTGTCGCGCATCGCGTCCGAGGTCAGGGCTTCGGGACCGAGCTGCCCGGAGATCGCCAGGCGCAGGGTGTTGGCGCGGCCCCGCGTCAGGTGCTGTTCGGCGCCGGTGACGCGGAACGACGGACACATGGTGCCGGCGTCAAACTTGCGGCAATGGCCGTTGTTGTTGCACATCTCCACCGCGCTGCTGAACCCCCCCCAGTCCGACCAGTCCAGGGCGGTGTCGAACTTGCGCGCCTGATAGCCGGGCTCGTAGCGGAACAGGCTGCGGTCGTCCATGCGCGAGGGGCGCACGATCTTGCCCGGATTCATCAGCCCCTTGGGATCCAGCAGGTCCTTGATCTCGCCCAGCGCGGCAGTCAGTTTTTGCCCGAGGATCGGTTCGATCCATTCGGAGCGCACCAGGCCGTCGCCATGCTCGCCCGAGAACGCGCCTTTGTACTGCCTGACCATCGCACAGGCTTCCTCGGCGATGGCGCGCATTTTTTCCGCGCCGTCGCGCCGCATATTCAGAATCGGCCGCACGTGCAAGGTTCCCACCGAAGCGTGCGCGTACCAGGTGCCTTTGGTGCCGTGTTTCTCGAAAACACGGGTCAGCCTGTCGGTGTACTCGGCAAGATGCTCGAGCGGCACCGCGCAGTCCTCGATGAAGGACACCGGTTTGCCGTCGCCCTTCATGGACATCATGATGTTGAGGCCCGCCTTGCGCACCTCCCAGATGTCTTTCTGCAATCCGGGGTCGGCGATTTCGACGACGCTGCCGGGCAGGCCGAGATCGCCCATCAGTTCGACCAGGCGTTTCAGTTTCGCCAGTTGCACGTCACGGTGATCGCCGGCGAATTCCACCAGCAGGATGGCATCGGGCTCGCCTTTGAGGAATCGGTCGACGATCGGTCGGAATGCGGCGTTTCCACGCGCCAGCTCGATCATGGTCCGGTCCACCAGTTCGACGGCATCGGGATCGAGAGCGACGATGTGCCGGGTGAGCTGCATGGACTGGTGGAAAGTCGGGAAATGCACCACGCCGAGGGCCTTATGCTGTGGCAACGGCGAAAGCTTGAGCCTCACGCGTTTCGAGAACGCGAGCGTGCCTTCCGAACCCACAAGCAGGTGCGCGAGATTGTGCGACAGCGGCTGCGCGACGGTTCCGGGTTGCACCATGTCGAGGTTGTAGCCCTGTACGCGACGCAGGACTTTCGGCCAGCGTGCTTCGATTTCCGCCGCCTCGCGGTGCGCGATCGCATGGATCTTTTCAACGAGCGCCCGATACTCCGCGGGCTGCGAATCCACCTGGTCAGCGGGGCCGAAAGAGAACTCCGCGCCCGTTGCGAGCCAGGCCTCCACGCCGAGAACGTTGTGCACCATGTTGCCGTAGCGGATCGATCGGGCGCCACAGGAATTGTTTCCGGTCATGCCACCGATGGTGGCCTGGGCCGATGTGGACACGTCCACCGGAAACCAGAGCTTGTGCGGGCGCAGGAACGCATTCAGCCGATCGAGCACCATGCCGGGCTGGACCACGACTTCCCGCTTCTCCGCATCGAACTCGACAATCTCGTTGAGATACTTCGAACAGTCGATGACCAGCGCCGCGCCGACGGTCTGTCCGCACTGCGAGGTGCCCGCGCCGCGCGGCAGCAGGGGGATACCTTCATCCGCGGCAATCTGCAGCGCGATACGCGCCGCCTCTTCGGTCCGCGGCAACACCACCCCTACCGGTTCGATCTGGTAAATCGAGGCGTCCGTACTGTAACGGCCGCGCGAAAAGGCGTCGAACAGCACTTCACCCTGCATCTCGCGGCGCAGGCGCTGCGCCAGCGCGCTGCGCGAAAGCGAGGGGGCATGGATGGAAACCGGTGCCGCGGGTGCGTTCAAGTAGAGGTGCTTCCGGAAATGACAGCCCTGGAATGATAACGCAGCCCCACGCCGCCGGTTGAAGGCGCCCTTGTGACACCGGGAGAATTTCAGTAGGCTGGATCGTTACGCCAAGAGGACGTCACACGAAAGAACACGCCATGACGCATCGCAGCGGTCGCCACTTTCTGCAAATTCCCGGACCCACCAATGTGCCCGATCGCATTCTGCGCGCGATCGACCGGCCGACGATGGACCATCGCGGTCCCGATTTCGCGCTGCTGGGCAAGGAGGTCCTGGAAGGCCTCAAGCAGGTTTTCAGGACGCACTCGCCGGTTGTCATCTACCCCGCTTCGGGCACCGGGGCCTGGGAGGCGGCGCTGGTGAACACGCTATCGCCCGGAGATCGCGTGCTAATGGCAGAGACCGGACAGTTCGCGGCCTTGTGGCAGAAGCTCGCCACCCGCCTCGGCCTGGCGGTGGAGTTCATTCCCGGCGACTGGCGCCATGGCGTCGATCCCGCGCTGGTCGAGCAGAAACTTGCCGAAGACAAGACACACGCGATCAAGGCGGTTTGCGTCGTGCACAACGAGACGTCCACCGGCGTTACCAGCAGGATTGCGCTGGTGCGCAAGGCCATTGACCGTGCCGGCCATCCCGCCTTGCTGATGGTCGACACCATTTCCTCTCTCGGTTCGATCGACTACCGCCACGACGAATGGGGCGTGGATGTCACGGTCGCGGGTTCGCAGAAGGGCCTGATGCTGCCCCCGGGCCTGTCTTTCAATGCCGTCGGTGACAAGGCGCTGGCCGCATCGAAGACTGCGAAGCTGCCGCGCGCCTACTGGAGCTGGGACGAAATGCTGGCGTCCAACAAGTCCGGCTATTTTCCCTACACCCCGGCGACCAACCTGCTTTATGGCCTGCAGGAGGCGCTGCACATGCTGCAGGAAGAAGGGCTGGACAATGTGTTCGCCCGCCATGGCCGCCATGGTGAGGCGACGCGGCGCGCGGTACGGGCCTGGGGCCTGGAGATCCTGTGCCTGAACCCCGAGGAATACAGTAATGCGCTCACCGCCGTTCTTTTGCCTGCGGGCAACGACGCCGACAAGGTGCGGCAGATCATCCTCGAACGTTTCGACATGTCGCTCGGCACCGGTCTCGGCAGGATGCAGGGCAAGGTGTTCCGCATCGGCCATCTCGGCGATTTCAACGATCTGACTCTGGCCGGTACCTTGTGCGGCGTCGAAATGGGGTTGCAGCTCGCCGGCGTGCCGATCCGCAGGGAAGGGGTGGCGGCGGCCCTTGACTACCTTTCGTCCGCGAGCCCGCATGCCGCGACGAGTCCTGTGCGCGTGCGGCTTGCCTGAAAGCTGCCTGATTCCTGAACGAACGGGAGAAAGCTGACCATGCTGCTGCGAATGCCGCACCGGCAGTTTCTGCTTGTGCTCGCGATCCTGCTTGCGATCGAATTCGTGGTGCTGGCGATTTCACCCTTCAACCGCAAGGACTGGCTGCTGGAGAATGCCCTGGTGGTAGTTTTCGTCGGCGCCATGGTGGCGAGCCATCGCAAGCTGACGCTGTCGCGCATTTCCTATTTCCTGATTTTTCTGTTCCTGTCCCTGCACCTGGTAGGCGCGCACTACACGTATTCCGAAGTGCCTTACGACGCCTGGTTCATGAGCCTGACAGGACATACGTTCAACGAACTGGTGGGCTGGGAACGCAACAATTTCGATCGGGTAATGCATTTCGCCTACGGCCTGCTGCTGGCCTATCCGATTCGCGAAGTCTTCCTGCGGGTGGTGCGGCTGAAGGGATTCTGGGGCTACCTGTTCCCACTCGACATCGCGATGTCCACGTCGTTGCTGTACGAGCTCATCGAGTGGGGTGCGGCGGCGGTGTTCGGCGGCGAACTCGGCCAGGCTTACCTCGGCACCCAGGGCGACATCTGGGATGCGCACAAGGACATGGCCCTGGCAAGCCTCGGGGCGCTCATCGCCATGCTGGTCACCGGCGGCTTGAACGCGTGGCTGGAGCGGGATTTCGCAGATGAATGGATCGAGAGCCTGCGGGTCAAAAACAGCCGGCCGCTCGGTGAAGACGAAATCCGCCGCCTGATGAAAGAGAACCGCGGCTGAGCGGTCAGCCGACTTTCGTTGCGGGCGATTGCACAGGCTCCGGTGTGGAAGCGCGTCCCAGTCGGTCGCGCACCGCGACCCATTCGGGCAACTGCGGCGGCTCTTCCACCACGATCATCCGGCAGCCGGACTCATCGAGCCGGCGCAGGGCCGCGTAAAGCTGGCGGGCGTAGTCTTCGGGAAGCTCTGGCGCCACCTGCCACAGCGCAGTTTTCGAATCGCGGGGCCGGCCGCGGCGCGCCAGGACCGCAACGGCGATTCCTGCCTGCTGGCGCACGTAATTTTCCGTCTGGTCGGGATGCACCAGTTTCAACGGCAGGCGCGGCGCGTAGTGTGACGCCAGCGAACCCGACACGCGCGGGCGATCGAGGCCATTTTCTCCGAGCTGGGCCAGCAGGGCATCGCCGACCTGTTGCGCGCTGATGTGGCCGGGACGCAGGATCGCGGGTGTTTCGCGCGTCAGGTCGACGATGGTGGACTCGATGCCGACGCCGCAGTCGCCGCCGTCCAGCACCAGATCCACCGCGCTGCCGAGTTCCTGCCGCACGTGCTCCGCGGCCGTCGGCGACAGCCGGCCGAACTTGTTTGCGGAAGGCGCGGCAATGCCGCCGCCAAAAGCCCGCAGCAACTGCAGCGCGACCGGATGCGCGGGCACGCGCAGGCCGACACTATTCTGGCCTCCGCTGATCAGATCGTTCACGTGCGGTCCGCGCTTCAACACCATCGTCAACGGGCCTGGCCAGAATTTCTCCGCCAGCAGCCATGCCGCGCGCGGCACTTCCGCAACCCAGTTTTTCACCTCGCTCATGTCGGCGATGTGCACGATCAGCGGGTGATCGGCGGGGCGGCCCTTGGCGGCAAAGATTTTTTTCAAGGCCGAAGGATTCGACGCGTCGGCACCGAGGCCGTAGACCGTCTCCGTCGGAAAGGCGACGAGCCCGCCCTGACGCAAAACCAGCGCAGCTTTCTCGATGTCCTGCTCAGAAACCACGGGCAGCTCTCACCGCAGAGGGTTCATTTCTATACCCCCTTGAGGGGTACGCGGAGGGCGCAGAGGAGAACCGCGCGGAGGAAGCTCGGCGGAGAATGCTCATCTTCCATACCCGCATACTGAAAACCGGCTCTCGAATTTTCACTACTCCGCGTCCTCTGCGTTAAGTGCTGCCTTAGTGAGTCAGGAGTCTGAGGGCTTCTTCGTACTTCTCGGCGGTTTTCCGCAGCACGTCGTCCGGGAGCGCCGGCGCGGGCGGTTGCTTGTTCCACTTCTGCGCTTCCAGCCAGTCGCGCACGAACTGCTTGTCGAACGACGGCGGATTGCTGCCGACACGATACTGGTCTTTCGGCCAGAAGCGCGACGAGTCCGGTGTCAGCGCCTCGTCGATCAGGTAGAGCTTGCCGGCGGGATCGAGCCCGAACTCGAACTTGGTGTCGGCGATGATGATGCCGCGGGTCAGTGCGTAGGCTGCCGCCTCGGAATACAACTGGATCGTCTTGTCGCGCACTTGTGCGGCAAGCTGGGGATCGATGATCTTTTCCATTTCCGCGAACGAGATGTTCTCGTCGTGCGCGCCGATCGCAGCCTTGGTGGACGGGGTGAACAGGGGCTGCGGCAACTGCTGCGCTTCCTTCAGGCCGGCGGGCAGGGGAATGCCGCAGATCGTCTGCGTTTTCTGATAGTCCTTCCAGCCCGAACCGGCGAGGTAACCACGGACGATCGCCTCGACCGGCAGCGGCTTAAGGCGCCGCACCACGAAGGCGCGGCCTTCGACCTGCGCATGCTCGCTGGCGTCGACCAGAGATTCGGGTGGCGTGTCGAGCAGATGGTTGGGAATCACGTGCGCGAGCCTGCGGAACCAGAAATTCGACATCGCCGTCAGCAGGCGGCCCTTGCCGGGCACCGGCGTCGGCAGGATGACATCGAAGGCGGACAGGCGGTCCGTCTGCACCACGAGCAGGCGCCCGGCGTCCACTGCGTAGAGGTCCCGCACCTTGCCGCGATGAAGCAGTTCGAGCGACTTGAGGTGGGTTTCGAGCACGGCGCCCTGTTTATCCACGGCAGGTTTCTCCGGCGGTCACGCTGCCCCCGCGGCGCGCATGGACTGCGCATCCGCCAGCAGCATGGCCTTGATCTCGGTTGCGGTTGCGAGCGCCTGGCCGACGTCGTCGGCAAGCACGGTGTAGTGTCCCATCTTGCGCCCGGGTCGGGCCTCGGTCTTGCCGTACAGGTGCAGCTTGGCGCGGGCATGGCGCAGCACGTGTTCCCAGCGCGGCTCACCCGAGGCCCAGAGGTCGCCGAGCAGGTTGACCATGACCGCCGGGCAATGCATCTGGGTGTCCCCCAGGGGCAGGCTGCAGAGCACGCGGGCCTGCTGTTCGAACTGCGAGGTCACGCAGGCATCGATGGTGTAGTGGCCGCTGTTGTGCGGCCGGGGCGCGATCTCGTTCACGATCAGGCGGCCGTCGCGCAGCACGAAGAACTCGACGCAGAGCACGCCGCGGTAGTCAAGGCAGCGCGCGACTTTCATCGCCGCGGCGCGCGCGGCGTCAGCCAGCGGCGCCGGCACGCGCGCCGGAACGATGCTGATGTCGAGGATGCCGGCGGCGTGATGGTTCTCGGCCACCGGCCAGGTGACCACGCTGTCATCGAAGGCGCGCGCCACCACCACCGAAACCTCGCACTCCAGGTCGAGGAATTTTTCCAGCACGCAGGCCTTGCCGCCGAGGCTCGCGAAAGCGGTGCGCACTTCCTGCAGTGTGCCGACCCGGACCTGGCCTTTGCCGTCGTAGCCGAGGCGCGCGATCTTGAGGATGCCGGGCAGGAGCGGCGCGAGCCGCGCTTCCTGCAGGTCGGCGTCGCCGGCAATGACGGCGAAGGGGGCGACGTCGAGGCCGTTGTCGGCGAGAAAGGTCTTCTCGCGGATGCGGTCCTGTGCCACCGCCACCGCGTCGGCGGACGGGCTGACGACGCGGTGCTGCGCGAGGAAGGCAAGGCTCTCGGCCGGGACGTTCTCGAACTCGGTGGTCGCCGCCGCGCACCGCGATGCCATGGCACGCAGGGCCTCGCGGTCGAGATAATCGGCTTGCAGGTGTCTGTCGGCGACGCTGCCTGCCGGGCTGTGGTCGCCCGGGTCCAGCACCATGACCCTGTAGCCCATGCTCTGCGCCGCCATGGTGAACATGCGGCCGAGCTGGCCGCCGCCGAGCAGGCCGAGCCAGGAACCGGGTGCGATCATTTCTTCCGCGCGGGCATCTTGGCGGCTGGCTTCGCCGGAGCGGGCAGTTTCATCGCCCTGACCTTCGCCGTTTGCCGCCGACGGAAGGCCGCCAGTCTCGATGCCAGCGCCTGGTCGCCGTGGGAGAGCAGGGCAACGGCGAACAAGGCGGCGTTCGCCGCGCCAGCCTCGCCGATGGCGAACGTGGCAACCGGGATGCCGCGCGGCATCTGCACGATGGAAAGCAGCGAGTCGAGTCCTTTCAGCGCGCGTGAAGTCACCGGCACGCCGAGCACTGGAACCAGCGTCTTGGACGCGATCATGCCGGGCAGGTGCGCGGAACCCCCGGCACCGGCGATGATGCATCGCAATCCTCTTGCCCCCGCTTGCTCGGCGTAATCGAACATCGCATCCGGCGTGCGGTGAGCCGACACCACCCGCGCCTCATAGGCCACGGAAAAGGCATCCAAGGTTTGCGCGGCATGCTGCATCACTGCCCAGTCGCTGTCGCTACCCATGACGATGCCGACCAGCGGCGCGGGCGATTTGTTGCGTTTCGATTCGGGGCGCGTGGCCAAGGTCTGGTTCCCTTATTCCTTGTCGTATCCAGGTTGACTGGTGCTGCTCTGACGTCTTTCGTCCTTGGCGTAGGGAAAGTGCACATGGCCGTAACGAATCACCAGCACCGCCAGCGCGATCAACAGCACCGATCCCGAGACGGCGAGCATGCGCAAGATCTCCAGATCCTTGTCGAGGCCCAACTGAGCGTAGCGGGCGGTTCTGGTCTTGGTGGACATCTCTGGTTTTTCCGGTCGGAGACGGGCCGTGTCAGTTGACGACCGCCCTGATCTCCCGCTTTGCATACTTCTCCGCCGCATATCTCTCGGCCATGGTATCGCGCGGCGGCGGCCTGAGCTTCGGGGCCTGCCCGGCAGTGCCGAAGGCTTCCATCCGCGCCTTGCAGATGCCCCTGGCCGCCAGCATCGCATCCTTCAGGTACTTCTGCGGGTCGAACTCGGCCTTGTCCTGGTTCAACGCCCGGCGGATCGCCCCGTGGTCCTGGTGCATGACTACCGGGAAATGGGGGTAGCTCTCGACGGCGGCCAGGGTCAGGTGGCGCAGAAACAGCTCCCACGCGTATTTCCGCGCCCCGGCGGAGGCCTGCATGATCGCCGGCGACCCGGTCTCGTCGGCCGCCTGCATGATCGCCTGAACCTGTTCCAGGTTGTTAACGTTAAAGGCGGGCACGCCGTAGCCGTTTTCTGCGGCGTGATCGAGCAGTTGTCGCATCGATACGAGGGCCATGATTTTTCCCGTGAACCTGTTAGTTGAATCCGGTTATCGACATTGCAGCCTCTTCCACGAATGCGCTTGCGTGCCCCCCGGCCAGCTCCGGGGTCGCATCCCCGGAGGGGCCCCTGCTCCGCCCTCCGCAGGCCACGCCGTAATCATTTTCTGCGGCGTGATCGAGCAGTTGTCGCATCGATACGAGGGCCATGATTTTTCCCGTGAACCTGTTAGTTGAATCCGGTTATCGACATTGCAGCCTCTTCCACGAATGCGCTTGCGTGCCCTCCGGCCAGCTCCGGGGTCGCATCCCCGGAGGGGCCCCTGCTACGGCCTCTACGGCTTTCTATTCTCGCCGACCTTGACGATTTTCATGGTGTTGGTGCCGCCCGGCGCGCCGATCGGTTCCCCGAAGGCGACCACGATGAGGTCGCCATGCTGAACCAGGCCGGCGGCAACGAGCTGGTCCTCGGCTTCCTGCAGCAGATGGTCGCGATCATGGCCAATGTATTTGATCATCAGCGGATACACGTCGCGGAACAGACTCAGGCGGTAGCGCGTGCTGACTTCCGGCGTGAGCGCATAGATCGGCACGCCACAATTCATGCGTGAAATCCACAACGCCGTGGATCCCGACTGCGTCAGCGTCGCAATTGCCTTGACCTTGAGGTGGTAAGCCGTGAACAACGCAGCCATCGCGATCGACTGGTCGACGCGGGTGAACACCCGGTTCAGGAATTCCCGATCCAGGGTCACATCCGCCGATTTCTCCGCCTCGAGGCAGATGCGCGCCATCGACTCCACGGTTTCCACCGGAAATTTCCCGCTTGCCGTTTCTGCGGAAAGCATCACCGCGTCGGTGCCGTCGAGCACGGCATTCGCCACGTCCGACACTTCGGCTCGTGTCGGCACCGGACTGAGGATCATGGATTCCATCATCTGCGTGGCGGTGATGGTTAGTTTGTTCTTCTCCCGGGCCGCCCGGATCATGCGCTTCTGCAGTGCGGGGACCGCGGCGTCGCCAACTTCGACAGCCAGGTCGCCGCGCGCCACCATGATGCCGTCGGTGGCGTTCAATATTTCTTCCATCGCGACGATGGCCTCGGCGCGTTCCATCTTGGCGATCAGCATCGAGCGCCCGCCCGCGGCGCGCATCAGTTCCTTCGCCATGTACATGTCGGCGCCGCTCTTCGGGAAGGATATGGCGAGGAAATCCGCCCTCATTGCCACCGAGGTCTTGATGTCCTCCATGTCCTTTGCGGTAAGCGACGGCGCCGTGAGCCCTCCGCCCTGGCGGTTGATGCCCTTGTTGTTGGACAGGTCGCCACCGACCCGCACCGTGGTGGTGATCTTGCTGCCGTGCACGCGCTGTACGTCGAGCACCAGCCTGCCGTCGTCGAGCAGCAACACCGCGCCGGGCGCCACATCCCGAGGCAGCTCCTTGTAGTCGAGTCCCACCGTCTCCTGGTTGCCGAGCGTGCAGTCCGCATCGAGCACGAACACGTCGCCCTTGTTCAGCGTGATGCGGCCTTTCTCGAACTTGCCGATGCGGATCTTCGGTCCCTGCAGGTCGCACATGATGCCAACCGTACGCTCCAGCGCGCGGGAAACTTCGCGTACGAGTTCGGCCCGCGCCAGATGTTCTTCCTTGGTGCCATGGGAGAAATTCATGCGCACGACATCCACTCCCGCGGCGATCATGCGGGTCAGGACTTCGCGGTCATTGGAAGCGGGTCCCAGAGTGGCTACGATTTTCGTGCTTCGCTGAATGGTCATGAGGTTTGGCGTTATCCCTTTGAACGGGTTTCCAGTATTTCCACCGCGGGCAGTTTCTTGCCTTCGAGGAATTCCAGAAAGGCACCGCCGCCGGTCGATATGTAGCCGATTTTGTCTTCGATGCCGTATTTCGCGATCGCGGCCACGGTATCGCCGCCGCCGGCTATGGAAAATCCTGGCGATGCCGCGATCGCATTGGCGAGCGTCTTTGTTCCTTCGGCAAAACGATCGAACTCGAACACGCCGACAGGACCGTTCCAGACTATCGTGCCAGCGCGGCCGATGATGTCGGCCAGCTCCTTTGCGGTCCTCGGACCGATGTCCAGGATCAGATCATCCGCAGCAACGTCCTTCGCGTCCTTGATCGTGGCTTGCGCATCGGCGGCGAAGGTCTTGGCGCAAACCACGTCCACGGGAATCGGCACGGCACCGCCCTTGGCCTTCATCGCTTCGGCAATCTTCTTCGCTTCTCCGGCAAGGTCGGCCTCGACCAGGGACTTTCCGATCGGCAATCCGGCTGCGAGCATGAATGTATTGGCAATGCCACCCCCCACGATCAACTGGTCCACTTTTTTCGCCAGTTCGCCGAGGATCGTCAGCTTGGTGGAAACCTTGGAGCCGGCAACGATCGCCACCAGCGGACGTTTGGGATTGCTCAAGGCCTTGCCCAGCGCATCCAATTCTGCCGACAGCAGCGGTCCAGCGCAGGCCACTGGTGCGTATTTCGCAATGCCATGCGTCGTGGCTTCGGCGCGGTGCGCAGTGCCGAAAGCATCGTTGACATAAACATCGCACAAGGCGGCCATCTTTCTCGCCAGCGCGTCGTCGTTCTTCTTCTCGCCCTTGTTCACGCGGCAGTTTTCCAGCACAACCACCTGCCCGCCTTTCACGTCGACGCCGTTCACCCAATCCGCCTTCACGGCAACACTCATGCCGAGCAATCCGGCCAGGCGTTGCGCCACCGGCGCCAGCGAGTCTTGCGGCTTGAACTCGCCTTCGGTCGGCCGGCCGAGGTGCGAAGTAACCATCACCGCGGCGCCGGCATTGAGCGCGAGGCGAATGGCGGGGACCGACGCGCGGATTCGCGTGTCGTCGGTGATCCGGCCGGAATCATCCTGCGGCACGTTGAGATCGGCGCGAATGAAAACCCGCTTGCCGCGCAAATCGAGGTCGGTCATGCGAAGAACGGTCATGGTTTGCAGTTCCGGATTCCGGTCCGCCGGGAATACAAAGGGCACAGAGCGGGCCGCCATGTTGTCGCGGCCCTGGTCCTGTGCCCTCGGCGGCGACTTGCTATTTTGCGCTAATCAATGCGACCGTGGTATCGAGCATGCGGTTCGAGAAGCCCCATTCGTTGTCATACCAGGAACACACCTTGACCAGCGTTCCTTCCGAAACCTTGGTAAGTGTGGAATCAAACACCGAAGAGGCCGGGTTGTGGTTGAAATCGATCGACACCAGCGGATCGACGTTGTACTCGAGGACGCCCTTGAGCGCGCCTTCGGCCGCCTGCTTCATGACGCTGTTCACTTCCTCCACGCTGGTGGTACGTCTGGCGACAAAGGCCAGGTCGACCAACGAAACGTTGATGGTCGGCACACGGATGGAAAAACCATCGAGCTTGCCGTTCAGTTCCGGCAGCACGAGTCCCACCGCCGCGGCTGCTCCGGTCTTGGTCGGGATCATGGACATGGTCGCCGAGCGTGCCCGACGCAGGTCGGAGTGATAAACGTCGGTCAGCACCTGGTCGTTGGTATAGGCGTGAATGGTGGTCATCAGGCCGTTGACCACGCCGATGTTGTCGTTCAACGCCTTGACCATCGGCGCCAGGCAATTGGTGGTGCAACTAGCGTTGGAGATGACTGTGTGCGCCGCCTTGAGCGTATCGTGGTTGACGCCGTAAACCACGGTGGCGTCGACGTCCTTGTCGCCGGGGGCGGAGATGATCACCTTCTTCGCGCCGGCGGTGAGATGCGCGCCAGCCTTGGCCTTGCTCGTGAACAGGCCGGTGCACTCGAGCACGACGTCCACGCCAAGTTCCTTCCACGGCAGTTCCGCCGGATTACGCTGCGCACAAACCTTGATCTTGTCGCCGTTGACGACCATGAACTCGCCGTCGACCGCAACGTTACCCGGGAATTTGCCGTGCGCGGTGTCGTAACGGGTCAGATGCGCATTGATCTTTGCGTCGCCGAGATCGTTGATGGCGACGATCTGGATGTCGTGCTTCTTGCCGCCCTCGTAGTGCGCTCGCAGGATATTGCGGCCGATGCGCCCGTAGCCGTTGATCGCAACACGAATGGTCATGGACAAAGCTCCTTGGAAAAATGGGATTTTACTGCAGACCGTCTCCGGTCCCAACTGAGGATACGTCACGCCCGACCCTGCCCGGTTCGGCAGTCGGCATTCCCGCAAGCACGACGGATTCCACTAGCTCTTGGTGGTTCCCCGCCGGTTGTAGTGGATCTTCAGCGCCATGATCGCAAGGGCCAAGGCCAGCGTGATGATGTTGGCGATAATCACGGGCAGCGACCGGATCATGATTCCGTAGACCAGCCAGAGGGCAACGCCCGCGCTGAAAATGACGAACATGCGGGCGGAGACGTCCTTGCCCGACTTGGAGGCGTAGATCTTGAGCAATTGTGGCACGAACGCGATGGTCGTCAGCACGCCAGCCAGTAGTCCGATCAGATCCGCCATGCCGCCGCCTGCTCAGTCGAACAGCGTCGCCAGCCCCCGTAGCGCGGGGGTTTCGGCGAGGATCACGTAAGTCGGCACGGCGGCCACATAGGCAGAGAACCGGCCCTTGGCTTCGAAGCGCGGGCGAAATGGCGAGCGGGCGAAATAGTCCCCCAGCCGGGGGACGATGCCGCCGCCGATATAGCAGCCGGCCCGGGCCCCGAGCGTCACCACCAGATTCGCCGCCGCCGTGCCGAGGATGGCGCAAAACATGTCCAGCGCCTCGCGACAGTACGGATCGCCCGCTGCAAGGGCCGCACGGGTGATCTGCTGAGGATCGAGTCGATCCGCCTGCCTGCCGTCCAGTCCGCACAAAGCCTGGTAGAGGTTTTCCAGCCCCATGCCGCTGACGACCCGCTCGGTGGATACGTGGTCGTAGCGCTGCCACAGCCATTGCAGGACACCTGTCTCGCGTTCATTCATCGGACTGAACGCCGTATGGCCGCCTTCACCCTGCAAGGGAATCCAGAGATCGCCTGAAGGCACCAGGCCGGAAACGCCCAGACCGGTTCCCGGGCCGATCACCGCCATCGGCGCGCCGGCCACGGCTGCCCCGCCGCCGATCTGGCGAAGTTCCCGCGGGGCCAGCGTCGGCACCGACAGGGCCAGCGCCGTGAAGTCGTTGGTTACATGCAGGCGCTCCAGGCCAAACGCCCGCCGTGTCTGCTCGATGGAAAATCCCCAGGGGCCGTTGGTGAGCTGCACGAAATCGCCGGTGATGCCGGTGGCCACGTCGAGCGCCGCCTGGCTGATCGGCGGATTGCCGTGGCCGGCAAGGTAGGCGCGAATGGCATGTTCGAGGCTGGCAAACTGGGCGCATCTCACGGTCTCATCATCGCGCGGCTGCAGCGAACCTTCGTCCACCAGCGCGAAACGCGCGTTGGTCCCGCCGATATCGCCTACCAGACTTACCGCACCGCCCATGGAACCTTCCTCCGCGGTTGATTCGCGGTTTCAGAGCACGCTTTTGGCCGCGGCGACTACGCCTTCCACCGTGATGCCGAAGAACTTGAACAAATCGCCACCCGGCGCCGATTCACCAAAGCGGTCGATGCCGACCACGGCGCCTTCGAGCCCGACGTACTTGCGCCAGAAATCGGTGACCCCGGCTTCCACGGCCACCCGCTTGATGCCTCTGGGGAGCACGGATTCCCGGTAAGCGGCATCCTGGCGGTCGAACAGCCCGGTGCACGGCATCGACACCACACGCGCAGGAGTGCCCTGTTCATCGAGGATTTTCTTGGCGCCCATTGCAAGCGAAACTTCCGAACCGGTGGCGATGATCACCACTTTCGGCTTGTCTGCATCGGCGAGCACGTAACCGCCGCGACGAATCAGCGCGATCTGTTCCGAGCTACGGGGCTGGTGCGGAAGGTTCTGGCGCGAGAACAACAGGCTCGCCGGCCCGTCCCGGCGCTCAATCGCGGCCACCCAGCTCAGTGCCGATTCGACGGCGTCGCAAGGCCGCCAGACATCCATGTGGGGGATCAGGCGCAGCGTGGAGGCATGCTCGACCGACTGATGCGTCGGGCCGTCTTCGCCGAGGCCGATGGAATCGTGCGTGAACACGAACAGGCCGCGGATTTTCATCAGCGCCGCCATGCGCAGCGCATTACGCGAATAGTCTGAGAACGTCAGGAAGGTGCCGCCGTAGGGAATGATCCCGCCGTGCAGGGTCATGCCGTTCATGATTGCCGACATGCCGAACTCGCGCACGCCGTAGTAAATGTAATTGCCGCCGGATTTGGCCACGCCTTTCGAGCCGGACCACAAGGTCAGATTGGAGCCGGCAAGATCGGCTGAACCACCGACCAATTCCGGCAGCAAGGGCGAGAGGCCTTCGATGGCATTCTGGGAAGCCTTGCGACTGGCGATGGTCTCCGCTTTTTCATTAACCCTGGCGACCAAGGCGTCGGCCTGCGCACGCCAGTTCGCGGGAAGGTCGCCTTTCATGCGGCGGCTGAATTCGGCTGCTTCCCGGGGGAACGCCCTGGCGTAAGCCACGAACTTCGCATTCCAACCGGTTTCCAGCGCCGCGCCCGTACCGCGCGCGTCCCAGCCGACATAGACGTCTTCCGGGATTTCGAACGGCGGATATTTCCAGCCGATGTTCTCGCGCGTCGCAGCGACTTCCTTGTCGCCAAGCGCCGCGCCGTGGCTTTCGTGGCTGCCGGCCTTGTTCGGAGAGCCCTTGCCGATCACGGTCTTGCAGCAGATCAGCGTCGGCCTGTCGGTGACGCTGCGGGCTTCCTTGATGGCTTTGTCGACGGCCGCGAATTCGTGCCCGTCGACGTCACGCACCACATGCCACTGATAGGCCTCGAAGCGTTTCGGTGTGTCATCGGAAAACCATCCGGTGACACGGCCGTCGATGGAAATGCCGTTGTCGTCGTAGAACGCGATGAGTTTGCCGAGGCCGAGGGTACCTGCCAGCGAACAGCTTTCATGTGAAATGCCTTCCATCAGGCAGCCGTCGCCGAGGAAGACATAGGTGTAGTGGTTGACGATCTCGTGGCCCGGCCGGTTGAACTCGGCGGCCAGCAGGCGTTCCGCGATGGCCATGCCGACGGCGTTGGCAAGGCCCTGGCCGAGCGGCCCGGTGGTGGTTTCCACGCCCGGCGTCAGGCCATGCTCGGGGTGGCCCGGCGTTTTCGAATGCAGTTGGCGGAAGCGCTTGATTTCGTCAATCGGCAGGTCGTAGCCGCTCAGGTGCAGCAACGCGTACTGCAGCATGGAGCCGTGGCCGTTGGAGAGGATGAAGCGGTCGCGCTCGGGCCACGCGGGATTGGCCGGGTTGTGCCGCAGGTAGTGGTTCCACAGCGTCTCGGCGATCTCGGCCATACCCATCGGCATGCCCGGGTGGCCGGAATTGGCCTTCTGCACCGCGTCCATCGCCAATGCTCGGATTGCGTTGGCGAGATCTGTCCTGGTTGCCATGTGTTCCTTCAGTTCCGGTTGGACAAAAGAAAAATCCCGGGACCGGGATTGACTGAATTCTACCCGAAGACGCCACGGCTATTCGTCATTGCGGCGGGGAAGTTTGACGCCGAGCTGCTTGAGCTTGCGGTAGAGATGGGTGCGCTCGAGGCCGGCGCGTTCCGCCACCCGGCTCATGTTTCCGCCTTCGCGATTGAGGTGGTACTCGAAGTACACCCTTTCAAAAGCGTCGCGCGCTTCGCGCAACTCGCGGTCGAGCGGAAGCGCCTGCGCCGGGCTTGGCGGCGGCGCCTCCAGGGTTGCCAGTGCGTTGCTGATGTCCGCCACGCCGATGTCGCTGCCGAGCGCGAGCTGCGCCACCGTTCTGATCACGCTTTCGAGTTGCACCAGGTTGCCGGGCCAGTGATAGTTGCGCAACGCATTCAGCGCCGCAGTGTTGAGGGCCCGTGGAGAGACTTCCTTGGCCTCGATGGCTCGCGACAGCACCAGGTTGGCAAGCTCGGGCACGTCTTCCGCACGCTCGCGCAGCGGCGGCACGCGCATGACCACACCGGCCAGCAATGCGTACAGGCGCGCATCAAGCTGGCCAGCCGCGACTTTCTCTGGCAAGCCGACAGAGGTCGAGGACACCAGCCGCGTGTTGTAGCGTTCCAGTTTGATGGTCTGGGTAAGCAGGCTCTTCTGCTGCCTCAGCGACAGGGCTCCGACTTCGTGCAGGAACAGGATGCCCTCTGCGGCCTGGCCCACCAGGTTGTTGTCGGGGGAGTCGAGCACGGAGAAATCTTCCGGCGCCACCCAGGGGGTGTTGGCCTGGTGCAGCAGGCGGGCGCATTGCTCGGCCCCCGCGCCGGGTTCTCCGACCAGCAGTGCCGGTGACTTCAGGGTTCGCAGCCGATCCAGTTGGTTCCGCATTTGTTCGGCTGCGGCCGATTTACCGACCACCGCCAGAACCGCCGGCGGGCCGGACTTGGGCGCGCCCTGTTTGAGCGCCGTGCCCACGGTGGAGAGCAGTTTCTGTAGTGCGATCGGTTTCTCGAGGAAGGCGTAGGCGCCGATACGCGTCGCCTCCACCGCCGTGTCGATGGTGCCATGGCCCGACATCATGACGACGGGCATCGTGAGCTGGCCTGTGCTGGCCCATTCTTTGAGCAGGGTGATGCCGTCGGTGTCCGGCATCCAGATGTCAAGCAGGACCAGATCGGGACGTGCCCGGCCGCGCATCTGCCGGGCCTCGGTCGCGTTCTGCGCAAGCCGGACCTGGTGGCCTTCTTCGCGCAGGATTTCCGACAGCAACTCGCGGATTCCCACTTCATCGTCAACGACCAGGATCTGGCTCATCTGCCTGCCTGCCTGTTGAGTCGGAGTTCAGCGGCCCGGGATTGCATCCGCGGCAGCGTGATGGTGACCAGCGCTCCGCCGCCGACGGGATTGGTGATGGCGATCGTGCCGTTGAGTTCTTCCACGATTTTCTTGACGATGGCGAGCCCCAGGCCGGTCCCTTTGGCCTTGGTGGTGACGTAAGGTTCGAACACGCGCGCCATGAGCGCTTCCGGGAATCCCGGGCCGTTGTCCTGAATGCTGAGGCGCGCGCCATGCTCGAGAGCCTCGGTGCGCACCAGTATGCGCGGCGACGGGCTTTCCGCCACCGCATATTCGGCATTCTGCAGGAGATTGTGGATGACCTGCCGAAGCTTCGCTGGATCGCCGGATACCGCCGGCAGCTCAGACGCGAGGTCGATCTGCAGGGCGGGTCGCGAAGCTTCGTACAGACCGAGCACGTCGCGCACCAGTTGGTTCAAGTCGAGCGCCTGCAGGTCCGTTTCGGGTGAGCGCGCGTACTGGCTGAAGGCATCCACCATGCGCTTGAGAGCAGCCACCTGGTTGACGATGGTCTGGGTTGAGCGCAGGAGGATCTCGCCGTCTTGCTGGTCCAGCCGGTCTGCCAGACGGTGCTGCAACCGTTCCGCCGACAGCTGGATCGGGGTCAGCGGATTCTTGATCTCGTGCGCGAGCCGCTGCGCCACTTCGCCCCACGCAGCATAGCGCTGCGCCTGCAGCAGGCGCGTAATGTCGTCAAACACCAACACCATGCCTGCCTCGGCACTGCCCGCGAGACGCGATGCCCGCAACAGCAGCACCTGTTTGCCGCCGGTCACCGTGAGCTCCACCTGTCTCTCACGAGCGCCGTCGCGGGCTTCGTCGAGGGTTTCCTGCACGGCATCGCCGATGGTCAGCAGCCGCGCCTCGCGCTGCGGCCATTCCCCCGGCCGGATGCCCAGCAGCGCGCCGAAGTCCGTGCCAAGGATCTGTTCCGCACTGGGATTCACCGACCGCAAGCGCAGTTCCGCGTCAAATGACATGACGCCCGCGGAGAGGTTGCCCAGCACGCTCTCGAGATACGCCTTGGCCGCCGCCACCTGCTCCTGGTTGCGCTGCGCATCGGCTCGCACATCGGCGAGTTGCATGGTCATGCTGTTGAACGATTCGGTCAGCAGTCCCAGTTCGTCATGGGTTTTGACCGGATGCCGCTGGCTGAAATCGCCCTGGGCGACCGCCCGCGTGCCAGCGGCGAGAATACCCAGCGGGGCCGACAGGCGCTCGCTGAAAAAAATGGCCAGCAGCAGGGCCGACAGCAGGGCGAGCAGCAGCGACAATGTTAGCGTCAGGGCGTATAGCCGCTTCAGGCCAAGCCGCGACAACGACAGTTCCTGATAGTCGCGATAAGTCTCCTGCACCATCTGCGCATCGCGCGCGAGCTGCGGCGGCACCGGCTGCACCAGTTGCAGCAACAGTGTGCCGCCCGAAACATCGTTGACCGGCACCAGCACCCGCAACTGCAAGCGCCCTTCGCCGACCGCCTCTATCGCGCCGTAGGGCCGCTGCATGCGCACCCGCCGCACCACCGAAGGCGAGGGCAGGTCCGGCACCAGCTGCGCGGAGTCGGTGCCGGAAAACGCGATAAGGGTCCCGTCAGGACCCAGCAGCGTGGCTTCGTAAACCGAAGCCTGTTCGCGCAGGGTATTGAGCACGGTCGGCAATCTGGGCGTGACGCGTTCCGAAAGCACCAGCGCCATGGACTCGGCTTTGCTGCGCAGGTCTTTGAGCATGGTGTCAAGATTCACTCGGCCCAGATTGAGTCCCCCTTCCAGCGCGGTGTCGACACGGACGTCGAACCAGGACTCGATGGACCGCGACAGGAACTGCACCGACACCCCGTATACGAGCGCGCCCGGCAGCACTGCCACAAGCGAGAACAGCAGGACCAGTCTGAGCGTGAGCTTGGAACCAAACACTCTCGCCTTGAGGCGCCGGCGAAGCACCAGCAACTGATAGCCCACCACCAGCATGAGCACTGCAACCAGCGCAAGGCCAAGGCCCAGCAGCAGCGGCAGCCGGTTGGAAAACCAGGGCGTGTTGGCACTGGCGGTGGACAACAGGTACAGCATGACCGCGCCGAGCAGCAGCACCAGCGTTATCAGGTACTTCATGCCGCGGCTGGCCAGAGAACGCCGCACGGCACGCGCCAGGCGAGTCATGGCGCGGCCTCCACTACCCATGACAGCGTGCGTCCATCCCGCTGTTGGCCGCTGGCGCCAATCGCGGGCGGTCGTATCCCCATGAAATGGGGCCCCTGCTTCCTGCTCATGGCGCGGCCTCCACTACCCATGACAGCGTGCGTCCATCCCGCTGTTGGCCGCTGGCGCCAATCGCGGGCGGTCGCATCCCCATGAAATGGGGCCCCTGCTTCCTGCTCATGGCGCTACCGTCCAGCGGTACCAGTCTGAGGAAAGGTTCCAGTCGCGGGAGGCGAGCGCATTGATCTGGAACGGCTTGGGCAACTGCGAGACATCGAGCCGCATGCGGATTGCGGCGTCGTAGACCTTGTTCTCCCCGAGCTGCTCCGCCTCCGCGACGAAGCGCGGGCGAAGGCGCCCCAGCAGTGCAAGGGCTTCCTCGAGCGTGTCAAAATTCTGGTGCAGAGCGCCGAGCGACAACCGGTACTGGCGTGTCAGCGCATTGTAGGAAAGGCGGTATTGCTGCTCCAGTTCGACCACGGATTTGTTCCAGAGATAAAGTGTGTACCAGCGCGGCCGGATCAGTTCGAACTCAATGACAAAGTGCAGGGGCAGTCCCTTGTTGAGGGCGTCTTCCAGCGTGTGGGTCAGTCCGACCTCGAAGGTGGCCTCGAGGTAATAGTCGCCGGCGTTCAGGGACAGCTCCGCCGACTTGACGTGGATGCCCTCCGGCGCGGCGGCGGCGATTCCGCAGCACAGCCCGAACAGCACGGCGAGCCAGCGCAGCATGTCAGTTTTTCTGCAGGAGGGCGTAGTAGAACCCATCGTGCTCGTCATTCGGCAGCAGCAGGCCGTTTCGCCCCGGCATGCCGCCGAGGATGCGCGCGTCCGGCTGGCGGGCGGCAAACCTGTCGACGCCTTCCTGATTCTCCTCCCTGAAGATCGAGCAGGTCACGTAGAGCAATTTACCACCGCGGGCCACCACCTTCCACAGCGCATCGAGCAGGCGCTGCTGCTGAGCGGCGAATCCCCCAATGTCGGCGGAGCGGCGGAGCCACTTGATGTCCGGATGACGCCGCACGACGCCCGACGCGGAGCAGGGGGCATCGAGCAAGACGCGGTCGAAGCCGCGGCCGTCCCACCAGGAATCGAGCGCCCCGGCATCCGCGCATTGCAGGTGCGCGGACAGGCCGAGCCTGTCCATGTTCGCCCTCACGCGCTGCAGCCTTGCCGGATCGACATCCAGCGCATCGAGTTCGACATTCGCGGTTTCGAGAATCTGCGCAGTCTTGCCGCCGGGCGCGGCACACGCATCGAGTACGCGCATGCCGTCCATCAGGTCGAGGGCGGGCGCGACCATCTGCGCACCCGCATCCTGAACGGAGACTTCGCCCTGCGCGAATCCCGGAAGCTGTTCGACCGGAACCGGCTGCGCCAGCAGCAAGGCGCCGTTGTTAAGCTGGCGCGATTTCATGCCGGCAGCGGCTAGCTGCTCCAGGTACTGCTCCGGCGAACGCAGCCTGCGATTTACCCGCAAGGTCATCGGCGGATGGGCATTGCCCGCGAGCAGCACGCTTTCCGCTTCCGCGGGAAGCTCGCGGCGCAGCCGGCTGATCCACCAATCGGGATAGGAAAAACGGCCTTCGTCCGTGGACTCGGCCCTTAGCAGCAACTGCTCGCGGTTGCGCTGGAAATTGCGCAACACCGCGTTGACGAATGCTTTCATCTGCGCACCGGCGATCTGCGACGCGCACTCCACCGCGTGATCGACCACTGCGTAAGGAGCGGCCTCGCTGTACTCGAGCTGATAAATCGCGACCAGAAGGAGCGCCTGCAATTCCGCCTTGGCGACGGGTTTGTTGATCAGTTGATCGAGTATCGCGCGCAGCCGACCGAGGTGGCGCAGGCTGCCATAGCTCAGATCCTGGATCGCGCCGCGGTCGCTTCGCGAGAGATCGCGGTTATCCCGCCAGGCGTTTTCCAGCAGCAGCGTCAGGCTCCTGCCCGCGAGAACTGCGGCGACCGTGTTTGCGGCGATGCGTTGAACCTTCTGCACGATACTACTGCGGTCAGCCGCCGAGGCGCCCGCCGACCGCGAGCGGCGCGCCGTTCAGGAACTCGGCGCCGCTCATGCGCTTGCCGCCGGCGCGCTGCAGTTCCTCCAGCCGCAAGGCCCCCCGTCCGCACGCAATCAGTATCTGTTCCGCATCGGCGCGCAGGATGCATCCGGGTTCTCCGCTATCGGCGCACGCGCTGGCTCGCCAGATCTTCAGCGGCTCGCCGTGCAACGTGGTGGAGGCGCCGGGAAATGGATTGAAGGCGCGAATCCGTCTTTCCAGTTCGACGGCATCGGCCGGCCAGGCCAGGGCGGCTTCCTCCTTCATGATCTTCGCCGCATAAGTCACGCCGTCCTCCGGCTGGCAGTGTGCCGCAATGCTGCCGGTGGCGATGCCGATAAGGGCTTCGGCGATGGACCGGGCGCCTTGCGCCGCCAGCTTGTCGTGCAGGCTGCCCGCGGTTTCATTGGCGGCAATCGGCACCCGCTGCATGAGATACACCGGGCCGGTGTCGAGCCCTTCCTCCATGCGCATGATGGAAATCCCGGTTTCGCTGTCGCCGGCAAGCAGGGCGCGCTGGATTGGCGCCGCACCGCGCCACCGCGGCAACAGCGAGGCGTGAACGTTTATGCAGCCGATGGAGAACATGTCCAGCACCGGCCGGGGCAGGATCAGACCGTACGCTGCGACCACCATAGCCCCGGCGCCGGCGGCGTGGATCTGTTGTTGCACGCCGGGATCTTTCAGGGTTGGCGGCTGAAAGACGGGGAGCCCGTGTTGCTGAGCTGCCTGCTTGACCTCGCTGGACATCAGCTTCATGCCCCGGCCCGCGGGACGATCAGGCCGGGTCAGCACCAGGGCTACATCGTGACCGGCCTCCACGACAGCCCGCAGCGAAGCGGCGGCAAACGCCGGCGTTCCGGCAAAAACGAGGCGCATCGTGGCGGAGTCTAGAGGGTCTGCCGCTGCTGTTTTTTCAGTTTTGCGACGATGCGGACCTGCTTGAGGCGCGAAAGGTATTCGACGAAAACCTTGCCCTTGAGGTGATCCATTTCATGCTGCACGCACACCGCCAGCAGGCCAGTGGCCTCGCGGGTAAACGGTTTGCCGTCCACGCCGAGTGCCCGCACCCGGATCCATTCGGCCCGGGTTACGAGTTCGAAGATGCCGGGAACAGAAAGACAGCCTTCCTCGCACTCCGACCGGCCACGCGCATCCAGGATTTCGGGATTGATCAGCACCAACAGGTCATCATGGGCTTCCGAAGTATCGATCACGATGACTTGCTGGTGAACGTCCACTTGCGTCGCGGCCAGCCCCACGCCAGGCGCCGCATACATCGTGTCGGCTATATCCCGGACGAGTTTGCGAATCTCGCTATTGACCTCGAATACTGGCCTAGCGATTTTATGGAGGCGGGGGTCAGGGTAGTGGAGGATGGGGAGAATCGCCATATTTGCTTGCAAATTTAATAAACTAGATGCAGAATTTAAACCAAAGTATCGAATCGCGCGCAGCACGCTATTGCGACGCGGGGTTTGGGATGCGATTCAGATCGACTGAAATGGGGGCCTGAGATGGGCAAATCAATTATATCCCTGCTCCTGCTGGCGGCAGCCTGGTTGCCGGGCGTTGGCGCGGCGGACGAGGTTCAACTCGCCGAAAACGCGCCGGATCGCTATGTCGTCGTCAAAGGCGACACGCTCTGGGGCATCTCCGGGCGCTTCCTCAAGGATCCCTGGCGCTGGCCGGACGTCTGGGGGTTGAACAAGGACGAGATCAAGAACCCGCACTGGATCTATCCGGGCGATGTGGTCATCCTCGATTTCACCGGCAAGACGCCCAGATTGCGCCGCGAAGGCGATACCGCCGGCAGCTCCGGCGACGGCCAAAGCGGGGAATGGAACTTGGTCACGACCAAGCTTAGCCCCGCGATCCGCAAACAGGAGCTGGCGGCGCGTGCGATACCGACAGTTTCGCTGAAGACCATCGGTCCCTTCCTCACGCAAGCCCTGGTGGTTGGAGAGCGCGAACTCGATGGGGCGCCTACCCTGGTCGCCAGCCAGGAGAACCGGGTGGTCCTGTCCAAGGACGACGTCGCTTTCACCAAAGGAATCGTCTGGGAAGACGGTTCAGAATGGAACATCTTCCGCCCCGGCCGCTCGCTGGTCGACCCGGATACCAAGGAATTTCTCGGCCGCGAGGCCGTACATCTGGGCGATGCCCGGATCAGCGAGTTCGGCGAAATCAGCACGGTGACCATCACCAAGGCGGTTCAGGAAATCGCTCCCGGAGACCGGCTGGTCAAAGCCCCGCCGTTTTCAACGCTTCCTTTCATGCCCCGTTCGCCTGGCGGAAATATCAGCGCCAAAATCATCGCATCCAGCGACAACAGTGTCTCCGAGATCGGACCGCAGTCGGTAGTCGTGATCAACCGCGGCGCGCGCGAGGGCCTTGAAGTCGGACATGTGCTTGCCCTATACCGCGATCGCCCGTCCGTGAATCCGGCCGGCTCCACCAACAAGGCGGAACGCATCAAGCTGCCGCAGGAGCGCTACGGGGTCGTGATGGTGTTCCGCGTGTTCGAGAAGGTGTCTTACGCGCTGGTGATGGACACAACGCGGCCGGTAAACCTTCTCGACGTCGCCCGGACGCCTTAAGCACCGGCTGAACGGCGCATGGCGCCGGAGCATGAACTGCGCGCCTGGCTGTCGCTCAGCCTGATCCCCGGGCTTGGAGCCGGGGCCTTTCGCAAGTTGCTCGCCGAGTTCGGCGACCCCGAGGCCGTGTGTTCGGCAAAGACCTCCAGCCTCGGGCGCATCGTTTCCACCGAAATCGCAGCAGCAATTCACGCTGGCGCGGACCCGGGACGCATCGACGCCGTGCTGCGCTGGCTGGAGGATCCGGCCAATCGGGTTCTCACGCTTGCCGATGAAGACTATCCGCAACTCCTGTTACAAATTTCCGATCCGCCTCCAGTCTTATATCTCAAGGGCGCGGTCGCATTCCTCAATCGTGCCGCGCTGGCGGTAATTGGCAGCCGCAATGCGACCAGGCAGGGCAGCGACAATGCCGAGGCTTTCTCCCGCGAACTGTCGGATGGCGGCTTTACCATTGTCAGCGGACTCGCGCTGGGGATCGACGCCGCCGCGCATCGTGGCGGGCTGGCGGGCGCCTCTTCGTCCATCGCCGTGGTGGGAACCGGTCTCGACGTCGTCTATCCGGCGCGCAACCGGGAACTGGCGCATGAGCTTTCCGCCAAGGGGGCGCTGGTGTCCGAATTCGCGCTGGGCACGCCGCCGCTGTCGATCAACTTCCCGCGCCGCAACCGGCTGATCAGTGGTCTGACCCGGGGCTGCCTGGTCGTTGAAGCCGCACTGAAAAGCGGGTCCTTGATCACCGCCCGCTACGCCCTCGAGCAGGGCCGGGAAGTGTTCGCCGTCCCCGGGTCGATCCATTCGACGCTGTCGAAAGGCTGCCACCGGCTGATCAAGCAGGGCGCAAAGCTCGTCGAAAGCAGCAACGACATCCTCGAGGAACTCGGTGCCGTCACGCAAAGCCGCGCCCCCCGCGAAACCGTCCCGGTCGCGTCGGAATACCAGGCGTTGCTGGACATGCTGGGTTTCGATCCGGTCGACCAGGACACACTGTGTGCGCGCAGCGGCTTGACGCCGGAAACCGCTTCGGCGATGCTGTTGACACTGGAGCTTGACGGGCTGGTGAGTCGCCTGCCAGGCGGAAAGTTCCAGCGCTTGCGCTAGCGTGAGGAGCGTTAACACCTCCAGACAGGGGCTCATGTTCGACATCCTCGTCTTCCTGTTCGAGAACTACTTCCATGCCGGCGCCTACCCCGATCAAGAAACTATCTCTAAACGCCTTTCCGCGGCGGGGTTTGACAGCCGCGACATTTCGCAGGCACTGTCCTGGCTGAGCGGGCTTGAACGCCTGGACCAGGGCGGCACCTGCCTGGTCGGAAGCGACGGCTTCCGTTTCTATACCGAGCAGGAGCTCGCAGCGCTGTCTGCCGAAGGCCGCGGCTTCCTGATGTTCCTCGAGACCGCGGGCGTCATCAACGCATTACAGCGCGAGCTCATCATCGAGCGGGTTCTGGCGCTGGATGAACCAGCGGTGGACCTTGAAGAGGTCAAGCTGATCGTGTTGATGGTGCTGTGGAACCAGAACGAAGCCGTGGACACACTGGTCCTGGACGAATTGATCTCGCCCAGCCAGGAGCGCTACCTGCAGTAAACCTCTATTTGAAGTAGCGCTTGCTCCTTCGGCGCCAACTTCTTTATCATTCCGCCCTCTTTTCGGCCGGATGAGCAATGTCCCAAAGTCTCCTGATCGTCGAGTCGCCCTCCAAGGCAAAGACTCTGAAGAAGTATCTCGGGCGTGGCTACGAGATAGCTGCGTCCTATGGGCACGTACGCGATCTCGAAGCCAAAGAAGGCGCAGTGGATCCCGGCGATGATTTCAACATGCGATACGCCCTGGTCGAGAAGAACAAGAAGCATGTCGACGCGATCGCCAAGGCCGTTGGCAAGGCCGATACCATCTATCTGGCAACCGACCCGGACCGCGAAGGCGAGGCAATTGCCTGGCACCTCGCCGAGATCCTCAAGAGCAGGAAACTGCTTAAGGGCAAGAAGCTGCGTCGCGTGGTGTTCTACGAAATCACAGAATCTGCTGTGAAGGACGCAGTAGCGCATCCACGCGATATTTCGATGCCTCTGGTGAACGCGCAGCAGGCCCGGCGTGCGCTGGACCACCTGGTGGGCTTCAGCATTTCGCCCCTCCTGTGGAAAAAAATCGGCCCTAGCCTATCGGCCGGCAGGGTTCAAAGCCCCGCGCTGCGATTGATCGTCGAGCGCGAGCAGGAGATCGAAAATTTCAACACCCGCGAGTACTGGAGCGTCCACCTCGACAGTCACAAGGGCAAGCAGAAGTTTGACGCTCGCCTGATCCAGTACCGGGGAGACAAGGTAGAGCAATTCACTGTCGCGACCGAGAGCCAGCAGAAAGATCTGGTCGCAGACATCCAGAAATCCGCGAAAGGTAACGGCAAGGTCGTTAGAGTCGAGCGCAAGCCGAAGAGCCGCCAGCCCGCGCCGCCGTTCACCACCTCGACGCTCCAGCAGGAAGCCGTACGCAAACTGGGGATGACCTCGAGAAGCACCATGAGCACGGCGCAGCAGCTCTACGAGGGCGTCGATATAGGCGGTGACACAGTCGGCCTCATCACCTACATGCGCACCGACTCGTTCTCGCTTGCCAATGAAGCGCTCCAGGAGATCCGAGGCTATATTCAGAAAAAGTTCGATTCCGACTACCTGCCGAACGCACCGATCCAGTATCGCAGCAAATCCAAGAACGCACAGGAAGCGCACGAGGCGATCCGCCCAACTTCCGTTTTCCACACTCCCGACTCGATTCGCAAGTTCCTGACCGCGGATCAGGCGGCGCTCTACGAAATGATCTGGAAGCGTACGCTCGCTTGCCAGATGACGCCGGCCAAGTACGACACCACCAGCGTTGACATGGCGGTCGGGCATGCCGATACATTGTTTCGCGCCACCGGCCAGGTGCTGGTTTTCCCCGGCTTCATGGCGGTGTATCTGGAAGATACCGATGACGTCGAGCAGGAAGCAGAAGCCAAGTTGCCGGTGCTGGAGGAAAAGGAAACGATTCCGGTAGACCGGATTTTCGGGGAACAGCATTTTACCCAGCCGCCGCCGCGCTACACCGAGGCGAGCCTCGTCAAGACTCTCGAGGAATACGGCATCGGCCGGCCTTCCACCTATGCGAACATCGTTTCGACGCTGCAGGATCGCGGTTATGTCGTGCTTGAGAAGAAGCGCTTCACGCCGACGGACATAGGCCGGCTGGTCAACGGCTTCCTGACCGCCCATTTCGGGCATTACGTCGACTACAAGTTCACCGCAAACCTGGAGGAAGAACTCGACGAAATTTCCAACGGCGATCTCGACTGGGTAGCCGTCATGCGCCAATTCTGGTCAGGCTTTTCGGCCAATCTGGACCAGAAGGAAGGTATCGATCGGGGCATTCCCGCCCCGGAAGCCGAGGCCCGCGTGATCGATTGGAGTTCTTTCTCCAAAGCACTGCTCGATCCGCAATGGCAGAAAAACGGCCGGCCAGCGGAGCAGTGCCCGAAATGCAAGAAAATGGTGCTGTTGCAAAACAGCAGCCGCGGTTTGTTCTTCGGCTGCAGTGGCTACCCCAAATGCGATTACACCCGCCCGTGGGGTGGCGCTTCTCTCGGACCCGTCGTCCTGGGCCAGGATCCCGTTACCTTGCTGGAAATACTGCTGCTGAAAGGTCCCTACGGCCACTACGTACAGCTCGGACAAACGATCAAGGACGCAAAAGAGAAACCGAAACGCGCGGCCTGGCTCAAGAACGTTCCGGTTCCAACGGAAACTTCCGCCGACGCTCTTGCCATTGCCGTCAAACTTCTTTCACTACCCCGGCAACTTGGTGCCCACCCTGAGACCGGCAAGCCTGTGGAGGCCAGTATCGGCCGCTTTGGCCCCTACATTAAGCACGACGGGATGTTCAAATCCATCCCCAAGGCCGATGACGTTCACGAAATCGCGCTGGATCGCGCGGTGCAGTTGCTGGCGGAGAAAAAGGCTGCCGGCGGCGGCGGCCGCTCCCTGGGCACTCACCCCGGCGACAATAAGACCGTGGCGGTCCACAGCGGTCGCTACGGACCCTACGTGAAGCACGGCAAGGTCAACGCTACCATCCCTTCCTCCAGCGATCCTGAGAAGATCACGCTCGAGGAAGCACTGGAGCTGCTTGCCGCCAAAGAAACCAAGGGGGGCAAAGGCGGGAAGAAGGGCGGTCCTCGCGCGCCAAAGAGCAAGGCTCCTGCAGCCGCGGCACCGGCACCGAAGAAAACCTCGAAGGCGAAACCGAAAAAGGCCGGCAAGCGCAAGCCGGCGGCCAAGAAAGCCTGACGGCCCCGCGGATCAGACGTCCAGGTTGCGTACACCCAGGGCATTCATCTCGATGAATGCCCTGCGCGGTTCTACCAGATCGCCCATCAGCGTCGTGAAAATCTCGTCTGCAGTAATGGCATCCTCGATCTGGGCCCGCAGCAGCCGGCGCGATTTCGGATCCATGGTGGTCTCCCAGAGTTGCTCAGGGTTCATTTCGCCCAGCCCCTTGTAACGTTGGATGGACACCCCCCGCTTCACCTCCTCGAGCAGCCAGTCGAGCGCTTCCTTGAACTCGCCGACCCTGTGCTCCTGTTCCCCGCGTTTCGCGTAGGCACCCTCTGTCAGCAGGCCGTGCAGGACTTGCGCCGTCTGCCGGATTTGCGCGTGGTCGCCGCTGGCCAGGAAATCGCCGTCGAGGTAGCTCACGCGCAGGTTGCCGTACTGCAGGCGCTTGAGCATCAGGACGTGCCTTTCGTTCTTCTGGTCGTAATGCGGCTCGATTGTGAGACCGCTTCCGGCGCACAGCGTCGTGAGTTTCTCCGCGGCCCGTTGTGCCGACTGCGCATCGGCAAGACTGATCTCGGGCGCTTTGAGCAGCGCCGCCAATACCGCCGGGTCGGTACGCTTGCCCAGCCGCTCGATCACTGCTTCGGCAAGGATATAGGAGCGTGCTACTTCCGCGAGCGCTTCGCTGGCCAGGGCCGGCCTGCCTCCTCCGGGATGTAACTCCGCATCCTTCAACGCCAGGCGAAGCAGGTATTCTTTGAGTTCGTGATCATCCTTCAGGTAGCGCTCTTCCTTGCCATGCTTCGCCTTATACAGGGGCGGCTGCGCAATGTAGATATGGCCGCGCTCCACCAGGTCCGGCATCTGACGGTAGAAGAACGTCAGCAACAACGTGCGGATGTGCGAGCCATCGACATCGGCGTCGGTCATGATGATGATACGGTGATAGCGCAGCTTTTCCGGCTTGAAGTCGTCCTTGCCGATGCTAGTTCCAAGTGCGGTGATCAGTGCGGCGATTTCCTGCGATGACACAAGCTTGTCGAAACGCGCTCTTTCCACATTCAAGATCTTGCCCTTCAGCGGCAGGATCGCCTGGAACTTGCGGTCACGGCCCTGTTTGGCTGAACCGCCGGCGGAATCGCCTTCGACCAGATACAACTCGGATTGCGCAGGATCCTTTTCCTGGCAATCGGCTAGCTTGCCAGGCAGGCCGAACCCATCCAGCACGCCTTTTCTTCGCGTCATTTCCCGCGCTTTGCGTGCCGCTTCCCGCGCCCTCGCAGCCTCGATGATCTTGCCGACGACGATTTTTGCGTCGACCGGCTTCTCCATCAACCAGTCGTGCAACGCCTGGGACAGAACATCCTCGACAACAGGGCGCACCTCGGAGGAAACCAGTTTGTCCTTGGTCTGCGACGAGAACTTCGGATCGGGCAGTTTGACCGACAGAATGCAGGTGAGACCTTCGCGCATGTCGTCGCCCGTCGTTTCTACCTTGGCCCGCTTTGCCATTTCGTTGGCTTCGATGTACTGGTTCAGCGTGCGGGTCATCGCCGCCCGCAACGCCGTCAGGTGCGTCCCGCCGTCCCGTTGCGGGATGTTGTTGGTGAAACACAGTACCGCTTCCTGGTAGGAATCGTTCCATTGCATCGCCACTTCGACACCGATTCCGTCGCGCTCGTTTATCGAATGAAAGATGTTCGGGTGAAGGACGGTTTTCGCCCGGTTGATGTATTCGACAAAACCCTTTACGCCGCCTGTGAAGGCGAAGATCTCTTCCTTGCCGTTGCGCTGGTCCTGTAGTTCGATGCGAACGCCGTTGTTGAGGAAGGACAGTTCGCGCAGCCGCTTTGCCAGGATGTCGTAGTGGAATTCGATGTTGCCGAATACTTCGGCGCTGGGATGGAAGTGCACCTCGGTACCACGCCGTTCGGTCGGTCCAATCACGGCCAGCGGACCCACCGGGTCGCCGTTGCGGAACTCCATCGAGTGTGCCTGGCCGTCACGGCGGATGGTGAGCTTGAGCAGACTGGACAGCGCGTTCACGACCGATACACCAACGCCGTGTAGGCCGCCGGAAATCTTGTAGCTGTTGCTATCGAACTTGCCGCCGGCGTGGAGGACAGTCATGACGATTTCAGCGGTGGACCGGCCACCCTCGTCGTCGGGATGAATCCCTGTGGGAATTCCCCGGCCATTGTCGACCACGCTGATCGAGTTATCCGTGTGAATGACGACTTTTATCTCGTTGCAGTGTCCGGCCAGCGCCTCGTCAATCGAGTTATCGAGCACCTCGAAGACCATGTGATGCAGACCGGTACCGTCACTGGTGTCGCCGATGTACATTCCGGGTCGTTTGCGAACTGCCTCGAGACCCTTTAGTACCTTGATGCTGTCGGAATTGTATTCAGAGGATGACATTTAGGCCTTTAATCTTTTATCCAGGAACGCGTCGCTTAGATGCGCATCGGCATGACGACATACTTGAAACTCTGGTTGCCGGGTACGGACAACAGCATGCTGCTGTTGGCGTCTCCCACGGCACAATCGATTTCCTCGTCAGTCAGGTTGTTCAGGACATCGAGCAGGTAGGTAATGTTGAATCCTATGTCCAGCGGGTCGCCGTTGTAGCTGACCTCGAGTTCTTCTTCCGCCTCTTCCTGTTCTGCGTTGGTGCAGACGATCTTGAGGACATCCGACGTAAGCACCCAGCGTACACCGCGGAATTTCTCGTTGGAAAGTATGGATGCTCTTTGCAATGCCTGCTGCAAGACCTGGCGCCCAACCTTGAAATGTTTTTTGTAGTTGCTCGGAATGACCCGGTTGTAATCGGGGAATTTACCATCGACCACCTTGGAGATAACTTCGATTCCCGAGAACGAAAAGCGTACTTGATTAGGCAACAACTGCACCTCGACCGGCTCTTCGACATCGCCGAGGAGCTTCACCAGCTCGATCACTGCTTTGCGCGGGATGATGACTTCGGCGCGTTCGACGGACTTCGGAATCTCGGTAGCTGCATACGCCAGCCGGTGTCCATCAGTCGCCACCACCGTCAGCTGCTGGCCGTCAACAACGACTAGAAGACCGTTCAGGTAATAGCGTATGTCCTGCTGAGCCATTCCATACTGGACCAGCATCAACAGGTCCCGCAGCGTCTTCTGCGCAAGTTCGACCTTGCCGCCTGCGTTGCTGCTCTCCGCCAGACGCGGAAAGTCCTGCGAGGGCAGTGTCTGCAGGTTGAATTTGCTCTTCCCGGCCTTGACCTGCACGCGCGACTCCTGGGCATCCAGGGTCACATTGGTGTTCTCCGGAAGTGCTCGCAGGATGTCCTGGAGCTTTCTCGCTGAAACGGTGATCGCGTACTTTGATCCTACCTTTTTTTCCAGAGTGGTGGAGGTCGAAACCTGAATCTCCAGATCCGTCGCCAGGAGATTCAATGTGGAGCCTTCCGCTTCAAGCAGTACGTTCGAAAGGATTGGCAGCGTGTGCCGGCGTTCCACGATCCCGGAGACTGCCTGCAGAGGTTTTAGCAGTACGTCTTTGTCTATATCCAGGATTTTCATTCTTTAAACCTTAATAAGAGTAATAGTTGCGGATAAATCGGTGGACTGCGGCAAAAAAACTCGGCTAATCAGCAAGCTCGCCATTTGTATAACTCGTGAAGAAGCAGTGGAGGAAATGTGCAGCATTTCTAGTTTAGTCAACGGTTCGAAGTTTTCAACAATCTGTACATGGTTTATCAACCGCGCAGGGTCTGCAGGAGCGCGTCGAAGTCACGCGCAATCTCGGGATTCGATGATCTAAGTTCGGCTATTTTTCTACAGCCATGGAGCACGGTGGTATGGTCGCGGCCGCCGAATGCGTCTCCAATATCCGGCAGGCTCATGTGAGTAAGTTCCTTGGCCAGAGCCATTGCAACCTGCCTTGGCCGCGCGATCGTCCGCGAGCGTTTCTTGGAGTACATGTCGGAGACCTTGATTTTGTAGTAGTCGGCAACGATGCGCTGGATGTTGTCGACAGAAACCTGCCGTACCTGTACGGCCAGAAGGTCCTTCAGGGCTTCGCGGGCGAGGTCGAGGGTAACTGTGGCATTGGCAAACCGGGCATACGCAAGCACTCGTTTCAACGCGCCTTCCAGTTCGCGCACATTCGACTGGATATGGTTGGCGATGAAGAAGGCAATGTCTTCCGGTAGTTTCACCCTTTCGGCCTCGGCCTTCTTGAGAAGGATGGCAACACGCATCTCGAGTTCGGGCGGCTCGATCGCTACCGTCAAGCCCCATCCGAAACGGGAAATCAAGCGATCTTCCATACCGCTTATTTCCTTGGGGTAGGTGTCGCAGGTGATGATGACCTGCTTGTGAGCTTCGATCAGCGCATTGAAAGCGTAGAAAAATTCTTCCTGGGTGCGGTTCTTGCCGCTGAAAAACTGGATGTCGTCGATCAAAAGCAAATCCAGTGAGTGATAGAACTTTTTGAATCCATCGAAAGCCTTGTGTTGGTAAGCACGCACCACGTCGGAGACGTATTGCTCCGCGTGGGTATAGCGCACCTTTGCCTCAGGATTTATATCGTGCAAAAGGTTGCCGATGGCTTGAATAAGGTGAGTCTTTCCGAGGCCGACACCCCCATAGACGAATAGTGGGTTGTAGGCGACGCCCGGATGTTCCCCGACCTGCAGGGCGGCGGCACGGGCCAACTGGTTTGCTTTTCCCGTTACAAAAGAATCGAACGTAAAACTTGGATTTAGCCGTGACTGTTCCCGGATTCTGGGTTTTGGGGAAGGCGCTGCAGGATCTGGGATGGGGAGAACGACTTGTTCTACGGACTTTTCAGAGAGAGTAAGTACTACCTCTACATCCGTCTTTAAAGATTGCGAACAAAGACGTTTGATATCATTCAAAAACTTGTCCTTGATCCACTCCAGGGCAAACCGGTTGGGTGCGCAAACGGTCAAAACACCTTCCTCCAGGCGTACTTGCAGAGGTTGGATCCAGGTTTTGTATTGCTGCGCAGGGAGAACCTTCTCGAAATGGCGAAGGCAATGATCCCAAAAGCTTTCCATCGGCGCTTGGATTGTGGTTTTAATTGAAAAAGCGACCGGGGAACGTCCCCCTAAGAACGTGGAATTTTAGCAGTTGCAGCACAAGTTATCCACAGGCTTTCAAAGCAATATGTGGTTGACAAATCAGCCCCAAAACCCGTGTAATGACCGGCTTTTTAAAGCCAGATACCGGAGCACGCCGAATGAAACGCACATATCAGCCGTCCAAGACCCGCCGCGCTCGCACGCACGGCTTCCTCGAACGCATGAAAACCCGCGGAGGGCGCGCGGTCATCAAAGCCCGTAGAGCCAAAGGTCGCGCACGTCTGGCAGTGTGAACGTCGCGCGCGCCAAGCTGCCTCGGCTGGCGAGGTTGTCTGGTGCGGCTCATTTCACAGGGGCGTTTGGCGCCAGGCGGCAGGGCGTGTATTTCACCATTCTGTTCAGGAATAAGCCGGAGAAAGGCCTGGCCAGGCTGGGCATCGTGGCGGGCCGGCACGCAGTGCCAGACTCCGTCGACCGTTCCCTCATGAAGCGTACCATCCGCGAAGTGTTCCGTAACAGGCGAGGCGAGATCGGCAGCGTCGACGTGGTGGTCAGAGTTCGCCGGCAGGCCGATCGCCGGAATATTGCGGAAGCCCGTCATGAACTCGAAAAACTGCTGATACAAAGTCGCTGATGCGCTACGCGATGCTCAGCCTGATCAGGCTGTACCAGTTTCTATTAAGCCCGTGGGTTGGGAACCACTGCCGCTTTCACCCAACGTGCTCGGAATACGCAAAAACTGCGATAACAAGATATGGCAGCATCCGTGGCAGCTGGCTGGCGATGAAGCGATTGTCGCATTGCCATCCCTGGCATCCCGGCGGCGCTGACCCGGTACCCTAGACAATCACATGGATAGCCTCCGACTCTTTGCGGCGATGATTTTCGCCGTTTCCGTTTTCCTGTTGTTCGACGCTTGGGTCAAACAGAACAACGCGCCACCGCCGTCGACCGCTGCGCAGCCAGCGGCAGTCACGCCGACGCCGTCATTGCCGCCGGTGAGCGGTGCGACGGCATCGCCCGCGACTGCGGCAAAGCCTGTGGCAGCCCCGAATGTGGTAACGCCGGCTACTTCCCTGGCGCCGATCGTTGTGCGCACGGATGTTTTTGTGGCCGACATCGACCCCGTCGGCGGGGTGTTGCGAACGCTCGAACTTCTCCAGCACAAGGACAAGGTCGATCGCAGCAAGAATTTCGTGCTGTTCCAGCAGTCGGCCACTCACACCTATGTCGCCCAAAGTGGCTTGATCGGCGCTGATCTTCCCAATCACATAACGCCCTACCACGCTTCCGCCGGAAGTTACGAACTACGCGAAGGCAGCGACGAGATATCCGTGGACCTGACCGCAAAAACGGCGGCTGGGGTCACCCTGGTTAAGACGCTGACCTTCCATCGCGCCAGCTATGTCATCGACGAGAAGCTGCAGATCGCCAACCGCACGGGCGGGGAGATCGAGCCTCTTGCCTATTTTCAGTTATTGCGAGATGGCAGCCCGGCCGCCGGGGACTCCAAAATGGTACCGACCTACACGGGAGCGGCCGTATTTACCCAGGAGTCCAAGTTCCACAAGGTCACCTTCGGCGACATGGACAAGAGCAAGGCGGACTATCCAAAGCATACGAAAGACGGTTGGGTCGCTTTCGTGCAGCATTATTTCGCTGCGGCCTGGTTGCCCCCCGGCGAAGTGCAACGCGAGTTCTATACCCGCGCATTGGGGAATGGAATGTACGCGACGGGCGTCATCGTCCCCGCGGGCAAAATCGCGCCCGGCAGTTCCGCCGAAGTCTACATGCGGCTCTACGCCGGGCCACAGGAACAGGAGAGGATGGCGCAACTCGCACCGGGTCTGGACCTGACAGTGGACTACGGCTGGCTCACGGTCATTGCAGCGCCACTCTTCTGGGTGTTGTCCGCGATCCAGAAATGGGTGGGCAACTGGGGTGTCGCCATCATCCTGCTGACGGTGCTCATCAAGCTGATTTTCTTTCCGCTGTCCGCGGCCAGCTACAAATCCATGGCCAAGATGCGGGTCATCGCGCCGAAGCTGCAGAAGCTCAAGGAACAGTTCGGCGACGATCGCCAGCGCATGCACCAGGCGATGATAGAGATGTACAAGACCGAGAAGATCAATCCGCTCGGCGGCTGCCTGCCGATCCTGGTGCAGATCCCGGTGTTCATCTCGCTGTACTGGGTTCTGCTTGCCAGCGTGGAACTGCGCAATGCGCCGTTCTTCTGGTGGATCAAGGATCTTTCGGCACAGGATCCGTACTACATCCTGCCGGTGCTGATGGGCGCAACGATGATCATCCAGACCTGGCTGAACCCGACCCCCCCGGATCCGGTGCAGGCCAAGGTGATGAAGATCATGCCGGTGGTGTTCAGCGTGTTCTTCTTCTTTTTCCCCGCCGGCCTGGTGCTGTACTGGCTGGTGAACAACGTTCTTTCCATTGCACAGCAGTGGCAGATCACGCGCACTATTGAGCGGAACCAGCCCGCTCATGCGAAACGCTGACACCATAGCAGCCGTAGCAACGGCACCCGGACGCGCGGGCATCGGTGTCATCCGTGTGTCCGGTGCAGCTGTTCCCGCAATAGTGCGCGGCCTCACTGGCCGCGAGCTTCCCCCGCGCCTGGCCGTTCTTTGCAACTTTCGCGCAGCCGATGGCGAGCCGATCGATCGCGGTGTTGCATTGTATTTTCCCGCTCCCGGGTCTTATACCGGGGAGGATGTGCTGGAACTGCAAGGGCACGGCGGGCCTGCCGTGCTGCAGTCCCTGCTGCGCCGCTGCGCCGAACTTGGTGCCCGATCGGCCGAACCTGGCGAATTCACGCGGCGCGCATTCCTCAACGACAAACTCGATCTGGCGCAGGCCGAGAGCGTTGCCGATCTGATCGATGCCAGTTCGGAACTCGCCGCGCGGGGCGCCATGCGTTCGCTTGCGGGCGAATTTTCTTCGCGCATAAATAATCTGAATCGCGGCCTTACCGACTTGCGGGTGCTGGTGGAAGCCACGCTGGATTTCCCGGACGAGGACATCGATTTTCTCGAAAAGGCCGACGCCGCGGGAAAGCTGGCGAAACTGCGCCTCGCGCTCGATGAAATAATGAAGGCGGCAAAGCAGGGAAACATTCTCCGCGAAGGCGCACGGGTTGTGCTCATCGGCCAGCCGAATGTGGGTAAGTCGAGCCTCATGAACCGTCTTGCCGGAGATGACGTGGCAATCGTGACCGAGGTACCCGGAACCACCCGCGATCCGCTCAGACATCAGTTGGCCATCGACGGCGTGCCCATTCATGTGATCGATACCGCCGGGCTTCGCGAGTCGGTCGACAGGGTCGAAAAGCTGGGTATTGAACGGACCTGGCGCGAAATTGCCACAGCCGACATCGCGCTGCTGGTTATGGATGTGGGGCAGGGATTGTCGCAGGGCGATCGGGCGATTCTGGATAAGCTTCCGCCAAAGATATTGAAACTATTTATTTTCAATAAGATAGATCTATCTGATATAGCCGCTGGCATTTCCGAGATGGCGGGCCGGACAGAGCTTCGCCTCTCGGCCAAGACCGGCGAAGGTTTGGACCTGCTGCGCCAGATCCTTCTGCGCAGCATTGGCTGGCAACCGGCGGGGGAAGTCCAGTTCGTCGCCAGGGAGCGGCATCTCCAGGCCTTGAGGGAAGCGCAGGGCGCCTTGGAAAAAGCGGCTGGCAGCGGCCACGCGATTGAGCTGCTTGCTGAGGAGTTGCGACTGGCCCAGCAGGAGCTCGCCCGGATTACCGGCGAATTCAGCGCGGATGATCTGCTCGGCGAAATCTTTTCCCGATTCTGCATCGGCAAGTAAGCCGTGAGCGACCTGGTGATTCTCTGCGGCTTCGCCTTCCTGGCGGGACTTATGGATGCCATCGCCGGCGGCGGCGGGCTGATTCTGGTGCCTGCGTTGTTCGCTGTTTTCCCCTCCGCTGCGCCGGCCTTGCTTCTGGGGACCAACAAGATGTCCTCGATTGCCGGGACGTTGGTGGCGACCCTGCGGTACGGCTGGTCCGTTCCGATCGCCTGGAGAAAAGTACTTCCGGCCTCCTTTTGGGCGGGCCTCGGCGCCTTCGCAGGTGCGAAAACGGTGACCCTGATGGATGCCACGGTATTGCGGCCGGTCATCGTCGTAATGCTGGTGCTTGTCGCCCTTTACACCATTCTGCGCCAAAATTTCGGGGCTAACCCGGGCCATGCGACCCTTGTGCGTTATGAGAGTCTTGCGCTGCCCGGGCTTGCCGCGGCAATCGGCTTCTACGACGGATTCTTTGGCCCGGGTGCCGGCAGTTTCATTATTTTCGGGCTGGTGCGCTGGTTCGGGTATGACTTCCTGGGGGCGACAGCGGCTGCCAAGGTATTGAATCTGGCAACAAATTTTGGGGCGCTGGTTTTGTTCGCTGCAACTGGTAACGTCATGTTCCTCGTGGCCATTCCCATGGCGGCCTGCAGCATCGCTGGCGCACTAATCGGTGCCCAGCTAGCCATTGCCAGGGGCGCACCGTTTATTCGAGCAGCCTTTCTCTTCGTTGTCTTTGCCCTGATTGCGAAGCTTGGCTGGGATCTGTTGCATTAATTTTGCATGTTTCACGTGAAACATTCCGCGGTGTTTCACGTGAAACACTGTCGCCGTGGCCCCGCATACCGCAGCACTATTCGGGTATGATTCGGCCCTCTTTTTGAGGTCCCATGAACGAAGCGTTCGATGTAATTGTGATTGGAGGAGGACATGCGGGGACCGAAGCCGCGTTGGCTTCGGCTCGCTGCGGCTGCCGCACGCTCCTGCTCACGCATAACATCGAAACCCTCGGCCAGATGTCCTGCAACCCTTCGATAGGCGGGATCGGCAAGGGTCACCTCGTAAAAGAAGTGGACGCGCTCGGCGGCGCCATGGCTGCGGCAACTGATGAGGCCGGGATACAGTTCAGGATGCTGAACTCGAGCAAGGGTCCGGCAGTTCGTGCTACCCGCGCCCAGGCCGACCGCGTGTTATACCGGCAGGCGATTCGCCGACGCCTGGAAAATCAACAGAATCTCACAATCTTTCAACAGGCTGTGGATGACCTGGTGGTGGAAGGCGAACGGGTCGTCGGCGTCGTAACCCAGCTCGGCATTCGCTTTTCCGCACGCACGGTGGTCCTGACCACGGGCACTTTCCTCTCCGGGTTGGTTCACGTGGGCCTCAATAATTACCAGGCAGGGCGAGCGGGGGATCCTCCGGCGATAAGTCTCGCGAGACGCCTGCGCGAACTGAATCTGCCGGTCGGCCGGCTCAAAACCGGTACACCGCCCCGGATTGATGGCCGCACTATCGACTACTCGGTTATGACGGAACAGCTAGGCGATAGCCCGATGCCTGTGTTCTCCTTCCTTGGTTCGGTGGAACAACACCCTGAGCAAAGGCCTTGCTGGATCACGCACACCAACCTGGAAACGCACGAGATCATCCGTGGCGGCCTGGACCGCTCGCCGATGTTCACCGGTGTGATCGAGGGGATAGGTCCGCGCTACTGCCCTTCGATAGAAGACAAGATCACCCGCTTTGCCGACAAGAATGCGCACCAGATTTTCCTGGAGCCGGAGGGACTGACGACCCATGAGGTTTATCCGAACGGGATTTCGACCAGCTTGCCGTTCGACATTCAGGTTAATTTAGTTAATTCAATCAAAGGGTTGGAAAGCGCCGTCCTCACCCGGCCGGGTTATGCGATCGAGTACGATTACTTCGATCCGAGGGGACTGAAATCCTCGCTCGAAACCAAGGCATTTCGGGGTCTGTTCTTTGGCGGTCAGATCAATGGAACGACGGGATATGAGGAAGCCGCCGCCCAGGGTTTGCTCGCTGGCATCAACGCGGCCTTGCAAGTGAAGGGCGAGGAATCCTGGTGCCCGCGCCGGGATCAGGCGTATCTCGGCGTGCTGGTGGATGATCTGATCACGCGCGGCGTGACCGAGCCCTACCGGATGTTCACCAGCCGCGCGGAATATCGCCTGAGCCTGCGTGAAGATAATGCGGACATGCGGCTGACCGAAACCGGCCGCAAGCTGGGTATCGTGGACGACAGCCGCTGGGAGGCATTCGATCGCAAGCGCGAAGCCGTGGCCCGGGAAGTCGAACGGCTCAAGTCGGTCAACATCAATCCAAAGCTGCTCTCGGAAGAACAGATGCTGCGCCTCTTCGGCCAGCCCCTCGAACGCGATTATCAAGCGCGCGATTTGCTCAAACGTCCTGGCGTTCACTACCGCGATCTGATGGCGTTGCCCGGCGCGGGACCCGGAATAAGCGAAGCGCAGGCCGCCGAGCAGGTTGAGATACAGATCAAGTACCAGGGCTATATCGATCGCCAGCAACTTGAAGTGGCGCGCCAGGAACAGTTCGAGAGTTGGCGGCTTCCGGATGATCTCGACTACCGCAGCGTGCGCGGCCTTTCCGTGGAAGTGCAGCAGAAACTCAACAAGTACCGGCCGGAAACCATCGGCCAGGCGGAGCGCATTTCCGGGATGACGCCAGCGGCAATTTCCCTGCTGCTTGTGCATCTGAAACGCGGCCTCGGAACCCCGACTGGAAGCGGCGAGCAACTCGCTGCGCACGCAGGGCACGGCGGTTGAGCCCAACGGCACTGGCGCAGTTGCAGCGGGGTGCTGCAGAGTTGGGTGTTGCGCTCGATGAAAAGGCGCTTGCCCGGCTGGTAGCGTATGTAGAACTGCTGGACAAGTGGAACCGGGTTTACAACCTTACTGCGATTCGCGAAGAAGCGAAGCTGGTCACGCATCACTTGCTGGACAGTCTTGCAGTGCTGCCGTATCTGCCGGCCGGGGGATTGCTGGACGTCGGCAGCGGCGGGGGGCTTCCGGGGATTCCCGTAGCGATTGTGCAACCGGAGAGGCGGGTCACCCTGCTGGACTCCAATCATAAGAAAGGCACGTTTCTGAGACAAGCAGTGATGGAACTCGACTTGGGAAATGCGGCCGTTGCCGTGGAACGGATTGAAGATCATCGTCCGCAGCTTGCCTATGAAGGCGTGATCTCGCGCGCTTTTTCCGATCTCGCCGATTTCATCAAACTGGCGGGTCAAAGTGCAGCCAGTCGCGGAACCCTCATCGCCATGAAAGGCGTACACCCGCATGAGGAAATCGCACGCCTTCCCGCCGGGTGGAGCGTCAGCCGCGTAGTCGCGCTGGACGTTCCGCGGCTGGAGGCGATGCGTCACCTGGTGTTCCTGAAGCGTCAGGAAGAACCTGGCGAAAACAAACCATGACCAGGGTTCTGGTCGTCACCAATCAGAAGGGTGGCGTCGGCAAAACCACGACCACCATCAATCTCGCCGCCAGCCTGGTTCTCGCCGGGCGCCGCGTGCTACTGATAGATCTCGATCCCCAGGGCAACGCAACCATGGGCAGTGGTGTCGACAAGCGGAATCTGCGCACCACTATTTATCAGGTGCTGCTGGGCTCGGCACCGATATCAGCGGCAAAAGTCCGTAGCGAGAGCGGCGGTTACGACCTGATTCCCGCCAACCGCGACCTGGCCGGCGCGGAAGTCGAAATGGTGGATCTGCCGGAACGGGAGACCCGGCTCAAATCGGCGTTGCAGGAGATCCAGGCCCAGTACGATTTTGTCCTCATTGATTGTCCGCCTGCCCTGAGCCTCCTGACGGTTAACGGGCTCTGCGCGGCCAATGCCGTGGTGATCCCAATGCAGTGCGAGTACTACGCGCTCGAGGGCCTGAGCGACCTGGTGCAAACCATCAAAAGGGTAAGAGCCAATCTCAACCCTGGGCTGGAAATCGAGGGATTGCTGCGCACCATGTACGACCCGCGAAACATGCTGGCTCAGCAAGTTTCAGATCAGCTGCAGCAACATTTTGGCGACAAGGTCTATCGCACCGTGATCCCGCGCAACGTCCGGCTGGCCGAAGCACCCAGCCACGGGGTTCCGGCGCTGAGTTTCGACCGCCAGTCCAAGGGTGCGCTCGCCTACCTGGCGTTGGCAGGCGAGATGCTCGGCAGGAACATCTAGGAAGCAACTTATACATATGGCAAAACTCAAGGGACTCGGACGGGGACTGGATGCGCTGCTTTCGGGCAACGACAGCCGCGGCGTAGACACAATGAGCGAGCTGGCCGTCGGCATGCTACGTCCGGGTCGTTTCCAGCCGCGCACCCGCATGGATCCACAATCAATCGCGGAACTCGCCGATTCGATCAGGTCGCAGGGACTGATACAGCCCATCCTGGTGCGCCCGGTCGAAGGCGGTAAATACGAAATCATCGCCGGCGAAAGGCGTTGGCGGGCGGCACAACTTGCCGGCCTGACCCAGGTGCCGGTGGTCATGCGCGACGTGCCGGACCAGGCCGCACTGGCAATGGCCCTGATCGAAAACATCCAGCGCGAAGACCTCAATCCCCTGGAGGAGGCGAACGGCATCCAGAGGTTGATCGACGAATTCGAAATGACCCACGATGCCGCGGCGCAGGCGGTGGGACGTTCACGCAGCGCGGTGACCAACCTGCTGCGCCTGCTCCACCTTTCCAAGGCGGTGCAGGATCTGCTGATGCAGGGCAAGCTGGAAATGGGGCATGCACGCGCGCTGCTGGCCGTTAGCCCGGCGCGGCAGGCCGAGCTTGCTCATCAGATCATCAGCCGGAGCCTGTCGGTGAGGGAAGCCGAACAGTTGGTCGGGCGGACGGAAATCGGCGCGCGCAAGGCGCCCCGCAAGCTGAAGAAGGACCGGGACCTGCAGGCGCTGGAGGAAGAACTGTCCCAGAGGCTGGGAGCGGCAATATCCATCAATACGTCCCGGGGCGGAAAGGGCAAGCTGGTCATCAACTACAGCAGCCTCGATCAGCTAGATGAAATCCTGGCCCGGTTGCGTGGCTGAATGCAAAAACACCGGGACAAGCCTCGAATAGCCTTGGTTTTCGTTGACCGTGAAACTCCGGCCCGGTTAAAATCCGCCGGTTTTGCGAAGGCCGGCGTGTTCCAGTATTGATGGTTTCCCTCTTGCAAACCGCGTGGGCAAGCAGGCCGGTTCGCACCGTCCTGCTTTGGCAGGGCCTTCTGACGGTGGCGGTCGTATGGATTGCCGCCTACTTCTCGGGTCTTCACGGGGCGCTCTCGGCGGGGTTCGGGGGCGCGATCAGCATGGCGGCGGGTTTGCTGTTTGCCTCCATTGCCACCGTGCGCAGGGGAAGATCCGCAGGCGATGTGCTCCTGACCGCATTCAAGGCGGAAGGGGCGAAGTTGCTGTTCATTGTGGTTGCACTGGGGTTGGTAATGATGGCGTACAAAAACGTAGTGGCCGCCGTCTTTATCGGAACGTTTATCGCAACAATCTTGATTTCAAGCATGGCTTTCTTCGTCAGCAACAAAGCCGACTGACGCCAGAATCCAAACAAACTTTAAAGTCCAGCAGCACATGGCCGCCGAACAGATCACCCCCACCTCTTATATCAATCACCACCTGTCGTTCTTCGAGAAACCGATCGGCGACGGCGGATTCTGGACGATCCACATGGACTCGCTGGTGGTGTCGGTCATCCTCGGAATCATCGGCATCGGCCTGTTCTGGTGGGTGGCGCGCGGCGCGACGGCCGGCGTGCCGGGCAAGCGCCAGGCCTTCGTAGAACTGGCCTTCGAGTTCATCGACGAGCAGGTCAAGGGCATTTTCCACGGAGATCGGCACAAGTTCATTGCGCCCGCCGCGTTCACGGTGTTTTTCTGGGTCCTGCTCATGAACGCCATGGATTTCCTGCCCGTCGACATCATCGCGCTCGGCACCCACCATATTTCCGAGCACGGTTTCCGCATCGTTCCGACCGCCGACGTCAACACTACGTTCGCGCTGGCGCTCTCGGTCTGGCTGATGATGATCTACTACTCCATCAAGGTGAAGGGATTGGGGGGCTGGATCCACGAAGTGTTCTGCTCGCCGTTCGGCTCGAATCCGCTGCTGTGGCCGGCCAACTTCCTGTTCAACCTGGTCGAATACATCTCCAAGCCGCTTTCGCATTCCCTGCGTCTATACGGAAACATGTATGCGGGCGAGATCATTTTTCTGCTGTTGTGGCTATGGGCTGCGACCGGGCTGGTCGGCACCATATTAGGCAGCGTGCTGGGCCTGGGCTGGGCGATCTTCCACATCCTGATAGTCGTGCTTCAGGCCTACATTTTCATGATGCTGACCATCGTCTATCTTTCGATGGCGCACGAAAGTCATTAATCAACTTCAACGTTTTACCAAAGAAAAGGAAAGGAACGTAAATGGAGAACTTGCAAATGCTGGCCATGATCCAGGCTTACACCGCGATCGGCATCGGCCTCATGATCGGTCTGGGGGCCGCCGGCGCATGTATCGGCGTCGGCATCATGTGCAGCCGCTTCCTGGAAGGCGCCGCGCGCCAGCCGGAAATGATCCCGACCCTGCAGGCCAAGGTTTTCCTGCTGCTGGGTCTGATCGATGCGTCCTTCATTATCGGTGTCGGCTTGGCGATGCTGTTCGCCTTCGGCAATCCGCTACTCGCCGTCGTTTCCCAGTAACGTGCCCGCGCTTTTCCCGAAACAGGGGAGAGGAATATGAATCTCAACTTAACGATGATCGCGCAGAGCGTTGCGTTCTTCCTGTTCATCCTGTTCACGATGAAGTTCGTCTGGCCGCCGCTGCTGCGCGCGATCGAGGCGCGCCAGAAGCAGATCGCCGAGGGGCTCGCAGCCGCCGAACGTGGCAAGCAAGACCTGGAGCTCGCGGCCAAACGGGCTGCCGAAGAACTGCAACGTGCGCGTGCGCAGGCCAACGAAATCATCGCGCAGGCAGAGAAACGCGGCGCAGCGGTGGTAGAGGAAGCCAAGACGGTGGCCAAGGCAGAAGCTGAGCGCGTGGTCGCGTCGGCAAAGGCGGAAATCGAGCAGGAGGTTTTCCGCGCCAAGGAGTCGCTGCGGGCGCAGGTCGCCGTGCTCGCAGTTACCGGGGCCGAGAAAATCCTCAGGCGCGAGGTCGACATCAAGGCCCATGCCCAGTTGCTGTCCGGACTCGAAGCGGAGCTCAAGTAGCACATGGCTGAACTCGCAACCATAGCCAGGCCTTACGCGGAAGCCATTTTCCGCCTGGCCAAGCAAGGCAACACGCTGCCGGCCTGGTCGGACGCGCTGGCGCTGATCGTCTCCGTTTACCAGGACCCGCAGATGCAGGCCGCGATGGCCAATCCGAAGGTTTCCACCAGCGAGATCGAACGCCTGCTTCTGGCCATCTGCGGAGACCGCATCAGCGGTGCCGCCTGCAACACGATCCAGCTGCTGGTGCACAACCGCCGCCTGTCCGTGCTGCCGAGTATCCGTGACCAGTTCGAAAATCTGAAGCTGCAGGACGAAGGCATGGTGGACGCAAAAATCAGTTCCGCCTTTCCGATGGACGATTCGCAGCGCAATCAGGTCGTAAAACTGCTGTCCACCCGATTCAAGCGCAAGATCAACGCCACCGTGACTGTTGACACCGAATTGATCGGTGGCATCAAGGTCGAGGTGGGCGACAAGGTTTGGGATGCCTCGGTACGCGGCAGGCTGCAGACCATGGCCGCGACCCTTACGAAATAGGAGCACTGAACCATGCAGTTGAACCCTTCCGAAATCAGCGAGCTCATCAAGAGCAAGATCCAGAATCTCGCTTCCTCCTCCGAGGTCCGCACCCAGGGCACGGTGGTCTCGGTGACGGACGGCATTTGCCGCATCCACGGCCTCGCGGACGTGATGCAGGGCGAAATGCTCGAATTCCCCGGCAACACGTTCGGCCTGGCGCTGAACCTCGAGCGCGACTCGGTCGGTGCCGTGGTTCTCGGCGACTACACGCACATTTCCGAAGGGGATCCGGTAAAGAGCACCGGCCGCATCCTGGAAGTGCCGGTCGGCCCCGAGCTGCTCGGCCGCGTGGTGAACGCACTGGGAGAGCCGATCGACGGCAAGGGCCCCGTCACCGCCAAGGAATCGGACGTGATCGAAAAGGTCGCGCCGGGCGTGATCTGGCGCAAGTCCGTTTCGCAACCAGTGCAAACCGGCCTCAAGGCCATCGACGCGATGGTGCCGGTAGGACGCGGACAGCGCGAACTGATCATTGGCGACCGCCAGACCGGCAAGACGGCGGTCGCAGTAGACACCATCATCAACCAGAAGGGCAAGGACATGTTTTGCGTCTACGTCGCGATCGGTCAGAAGGCCTCGACCATCGCCAACGTGCTGCGCAAACTGGAAGAACACGGCGCCATGGCCTACACCATCATCGTGGCGGCAACGGCGTCAGAATCGGCGGCGATGCAATACATCGCGCCTTACTCCGGCTGCACCATGGGCGAGTATTTCCGCGACCGCGGCCAGGACGCCCTGATCATTTACGACGATCTGACCAAGCAGGCCTGGGCATACCGCCAGGTTTCCCTGCTGCTGCGCCGCCCACCGGGCCGCGAAGCGTATCCGGGCGACGTGTTTTATCTGCACTCGCGCCTGCTGGAACGCGCCGCACGCGTCAGCGAGGCCTGGGTTGAGCGCTTCACCAAAGGCAAGGTCAAGGGCAAGACCGGCTCGCTTACCGCGCTGCCGATCATCGAAACCCAGGCCGGCGACGTGTCGGCATTCGTGCCGACCAACGTGATCTCCATCACCGATGGCCAGATCTTCCTGGAAACCGACTTGTTCAACGCCGGCATCCGCCCCGCCATCAACGCCGGCGTATCGGTGTCGCGCGTCGGCGGTGCCGCGCAGACCAAGATCATGAAGCGCAAGGACACGGGCGGCGGTGTGCGTCTGGCTCTTGCGCAGTACCGCGAGCTGGCTGCCTTTGCGCAGTTCGCATCGGATCTTGACGAAGCCACCCGCAGGCAGCTCGAGCGCGGCCGCATGGTGACCGAACTGATGAAGCAGCCCCAGTACCAGCCCCTGCAGGTGTGGGAAATGGCGCTGGTTCTGTTCGCGGTCAACAGCGGCTATTACGACGACATTGAAGTCAAGAAGGCGCTCGCTGCCGAGAAATCGATGCGCGACTTCATGAAGACCAAATATGCAGCGCTGACCGGACGCATGGAAAAGGACTTGTCCGGCGACGACGAGAAGGCGCTGGTCGAAGCGATCAAGGACTGGAAGAAGAGCGGCACTTATTGATGCAGCAGTGAGGAACGGACCGATTCCCTTGCGCAGCGGATACTGATCAATGGCAGGCACAAAAGAGATACGCACCAAGATCAAGAGTGTTCAGAACACTCGGAAGATCACCAAGGCGATGGAAATGGTCGCCGCATCGAAAATGCGCAAGGCGCAGGAGCGCATGCGTGCCGCCCGCCCGTACAGCGAGAGGATCCGCAACGTCGCGGCCCACATCTCGCACGCCAATCCGGAGTACCGGCATCCGTTCCTGGTCGAGCGCGATACGGTGAAGCGCGTAGGTATCATCATCGTGACCACCGACAAGGGCCTGTGCGGCGGCCTCAACACCAATGTCCTGCGCATGGTGCTGAACCAGTACAAGCAATGGCAGACCGAGGGCGAGGAGATTGACGTCTGCTGCATCGGCAACAAGGGCCTCGGCTTCATGCAGCGCCTGGGCGCGAACATTGTCTCCCATGCGATCACGCTGGGCGACCGGCCGCGGCTGGAAAACCTGATCGGCGCGGTAAAGCTCATGCTTGACGGCTACACCCAGGACCGCTTCGACCGCGTGCTGATTTTCTACACCCGTTTCATCAACACCATGAAGCAGGAACCGGTGATGGACCAGTTGCTGCCGCTGTCGGGCGAGAGGCTGGGCACCCCGGAAGGCTCCTGGGACTATATCTACGAACCCGAGGCAAAAGCGGTTCTGGACCAGGTCCTGACCCGCTACATCGAGGCAGTGGTGTACCAGGGCGTATCGGAAAACATGGCTTCGGAACAATCGGCGCGGATGGTGGCGATGAAGTCCGCCTCCGACAATGCCGCGAAACTCATCGACGAACTCACGCTGGTGTACAACAAGAGCCGCCAGGCTTCCATTACCAAGGAACTGTCGGAAATTGTCGGCGGTGCGGCGGCCGTTTGAACCCAGACTTCACCGAATTGATCTAGACGTTAGGAAACGAAAATGAGCCAAGGAACAATCGTCCAGTGCATTGGTGCGGTAACCGATATCCAGTTCCCGCGCGAGGCGATGCCAAAAATCTTTGACGCGCTGCTGCTCGAGGAATCGGGCAACGCATCGTTTGCGGAAAAGGGCCTCACGTTCGAAGTCGAGCAGCAGCTCGGCGATGGCGTCGTGCGCTGCATCGCGCTGGGCTCCTCCGACGGCCTGCGCCGCGGCATGAAGGTGAACAACACCGGCGCGCCGATCTCGGTCCCCGTCGGCCACGGCACCCTCGGCCGCATCATGGACGTTCTCGGCCGGCCAATCGACGAAGCCGGTCCGATAAAGACCGATGAAAGGCGCTCGATACACCAGCCGGCCCCCGCATTTGCGGACCTGGCGCCTTCCGTCGACCTGCTCGAAACCGGCATCAAGGTTATCGACCTGATCTGCCCCTTCGCCAAGGGCGGCAAGATCGGCCTGTTCGGCGGCGCCGGCGTAGGCAAGACCGTGAACATGCTGGAGCTTATCAACAACATCGCCAAGCAGCACTCGGGCCTGTCGGTGTTCGCGGGCGTCGGCGAACGCACCCGCGAGGGCAACGACTTCTATCATGAAATGTCGGAAGCCGGCGTCATCAAGCTCGACAACCTCGGCGAATCGAAAGTGGCGATGGTGTTCGGGCAGATGAACGAGCCGCCCGGCAACCGCCTGCGCGTGGCACTGTCCGGTCTGACCATGGCCGAAAAATTCCGCGACGAGGGCCGCGACATCCTGTTCTTCGTCGACAACATCTACCGCTTCACGCTGGCCGGAACCGAAGTGTCCGCGCTGCTGGGCCGGATGCCTTCCGCGGTGGGCTACCAGCCGACCCTGGCGGAAGAAATGGGCAAGCTGCAGGAGCGCATCACCTCGACCAAGACCGGTTCGATCACGTCGATCCAGGCCGTGTACGTGCCGGCGGATGACTTGACCGATCCGTCGCCGGCCACCACGTTCGGCCACCTGGACGCTACCGTCGTGTTGTCACGCGACATCGCATCGCTGGGCATATATCCCGCGGTGGATCCGCTCGATTCCACCTCGCGCCAGGTCGACCCCAACGTCATCGGCGAAGAGCATTACGGCACGACACGCGCGGTCCAGGCGACCTTGCAGCGCTACAAGGAACTGCGCGACATCATCGCGATCCTGGGCATGGACGAACTGTCGCCGGAAGACAAGCTGGCCGTATCCCGCGCGCGCAAGATACAGCGTTTCCTGTCGCAGCCTTTCCACGTCGCCGAAGTGTTCACCGGTTCACCCGGCAAGTTCGTGCCGCTGAAGGAAACCATAAAGGGCTTCAAGATGATCGTCAACGGCGAGTGCGATGCGCTGCCGGAACAGGCCTTCTACATGGTGGGTGGCATCGAAGAAGTGTTCGAGAAGGCAAAGACGCTGAAGTAAGCAAAGGGCATCATGGCCAATACCATTCATGTAGACGTCGTCAGCGCCGAGGAGCAGATTTTCTCGGGTGAGGCGGAATTTGTCGTGCTGCCGGGGGAAGCCGGCGAGCTCGGCATCTATCCGCGACACACGCCGCTGATCACGCGCATCAAGCCGGGCGCGGTGCGCATCAAGCCTGCGGGCGGCGGCGAGGAGAACCTGATTTTCGTCGCGGGCGGGATCCTCGAAGTTCAGCCGGCCATGGTGACGGTGCTCGCCGATACCGCGATCCGCGGCAAGGACCTCGACGAAGCCAAGGCATTGGATGCGCAGAGGCGCGCCGAGGAAGCCCTGCGCAACGCCACGGACAAGCAGGAAATAGCGACGCTGCAAGCGGAGTTTGCAATGATGGCCGCGCAGCTCGCGGCGATCCGCAAGCTGCGCGGAAAATAAGCGGCTGCAGACGGATGATGAAAAGAGCGGCCTCGAGCCGCTTTTTTTCTGTCTGCCGGCGGTTTGTTTGACAACCCGCAATCCACTCAATAACCTCACAGTTGCCCTGCGGAATTTTCTCTCCCGCTCCTGAATCACCTTTCGTATCGAGGCCCGCAATGCCGCTGCGCCCTGCAATTCTGTTTGTCTCACTGCTGCTGCTGGCGTTTCCTGCCGCGGCGAAAGATACCGTCAGGATTGCATTCATCGGGCCGCTTACCGGCGGCGTATCGGCCAACGGCATCGGCGGCCGCAACTCTGCTGATCTCGCAGTGCGCGTACGCAACGCCGATTCTACGACGAAGTACGAATACGAACTTGTCGTGCTCGACGATGAGTGCAAGCCGAACATCGGCGTACAGGTTGCGACCAAGGCCGCAGCCGACCGCAAGGTCATCGCCGGCGTCACACACTATTGCTCGGCGGTGGCCATGGGTACCGTCGATGTCTATCACAGGTTCGGCTTGCCTGTGATCGTATGGGGGGCGGTGCTGCCGGACGTGACCTACGCACACGACTATGACGAAGTGCACCGGGTCAACGGCACCATGATCAACCAGAACGAGGTCGCGGCGACATTCATGGCCGGGCTCAAGTACAAAAGGTGGGTGATCATTCACGACACCACCGATTACGGCAAAGGCCACAACAAGTACTTTTCCGAGGACATAGCCCGACTGGGCGGAACCGTCCTTGGCACCTTCGGCGTGACAGCAGATCAGCAGGATTTCAACGCCGAGCTGACCAAGATCAAGGAGCTCAAGCCGGAAGTCATTTACTTCGGCGGATTGACGCCCATCGGGGTGCGTATCCGCTCGCAGATGGAAAAGCTCGGCATCAGGGCGGTGTTCCAGGGCACCTCGGGCATCGTCTCCGACGCATTCATCGAAGGCCTGGGCCCGCTTGCCGAGGGCGCGTTGGCTTTTCGCGAAGGCGCGCCCGTGGAGAAACTGCCCGGCGGAAAGATTTTCCTGGAGCAATACCAGAAACAGAAGTACGCGGATCCCCCCGAAGCCTACGGCGCGTTTGCCTACGCCGCCGCCAGCCTCATCATCGATGCGGTCGAAAAGGTGGGCCCGGACCGCAAGAAGGTGAGGGCCGAACTCAACGGCACCCGCGATCACCAGTCCATCGTCGGCACGGTCACGTTCGACGACCACGGCCAGAATATCGTGCCGCTGATTACCAAGTTCGTCGTCCAGGACGGCAAATGGGCAGTCTGGGAAGACAGCGAGTACGCGAAGGGCAAGCGCAAGCTGCCCAGGCCCTGAGCGACCGCGTCTGCTTCGATGGATTTCGGACTCGCAGGCCAATACATTCTGAATGGCCTGATGCTTGGCGTCATCTATGCGATGGTCGCAGTCGGCTTCACGCTCTTCTTCGGCGTGCTCGACGTGATCAAGTTTTCGCACGGCGACGTGGTGATGGTTGGCGCCTTTGTTGCATTGGCCACCTTCCTCGGCCTGCAGAATCTAGGGGTAACCTCGATCATCGCTCTGCTGCTCGCCGTTAGCGTCGCCGCCCTCGCGGCAACGGCTCTGCTCGGCGCCCTCATTGCGCGCTTCCTGGTCCTGCCCCTGCGCGAAAGCCCGCCGCTCAATACGCTGCTGATCACGCTCATGCTCGGCCTGGCGTTGCGCGAAGCGGTGCGCTTGTTCTATCCCAACGGTTCCAATCCCAAACCGTTCCCGTCGTTGCTGCCGACCGATTCCTACGCCATCGGTAATTTCACCCTGCGGGCGGACAGCATGATTCTGTTGGCCGCCGGCATTGGTGCCATCGTCCTGGTACACCTGCTCATAAACCGCACCAGGCTGGGACTGGCAATCCGGGCGGTTGCGCAGGATCCGGAAACCGCCCGCGTCATGGGGGTCAATTTCGAACAGGTGGTAATGATTACGTTCGCGCTGGGCTCCGCGCTTGCCGCGCTTGCGGGCGTGACCAACGGCCTTTATTACAACGAGATCAATTTCGGCATGGGCCTGCTGCTGGGTGTCATCGGGTTTTCGGCGGCGGTGGCCGGCGGGCTTGGCAACATCTATGGCGCCATCCTTGGCGGATTCCTGTTTGCCGGACTGCAGACCATCGGCGCGGTGTGGTTCTCCGTCCCCGCCTACAAGGATGTCTTTGCCTTCGCGGCGGTGATTCTCCTGATGGCCTGGAAACCCACCGGCCTGATTGCCGAAAGAACGGCAGAACGCGTGTAGCGCATGGGCGAACGAACCAGAAACCTGATTTCCGTCGCGCTGGGCCTGGCGATGCTGACGGGCTTCACCATCCTGTTCCTGGAAATCGAGCGCCAATGGGAGATTGCGGCACTTGCCGTTGCCGCAATCATCGGGCTGATCGTATTCCGCAGGTTCGGCGCCACGGACCGTGTCGAAGGGGCTGCGGTGGCTCATCCTTGCAGCGCGATCATCCTCGCCTTACTGGCCACTGCAACAGTCGCCGCAGTGCTCTACGACGCCCACTTCGCGCTGCTGATGCTGGCCACCGTGGCGCTTTACGTGACCGTCTGCCTCGGCCTGACCATCCAGTTCGGTTACGCCGGCATCGTCAACTTCGCCGGAGCGGCCTTCTTCGGAATCGGTTGTTATGCAACGGCGGTTCTGGCCACGCACACCGGGATTCCGCACCTGCTGATCATCCTGCTGAGCGGCCTTGCCGCAGCCCTGATCGGCTCGATTCTCATTCTTCCGATTCTGCGCACGCGCGGCCACTATGTCGCACTGATCACCATTGCATTCGGCATCCTGTTCAAGACTTTCCTGGAAGTGAACGATACGCTCGGCGGTCCGCAGGGACTCAAGGTGCCGCCGATGATCCTGTTCGGCAGGTCATTCAACGACCCGATCCGCATCGGCGAAAACATCGAAGCGTCGTTCTATCTGAACTACGTCCTCCTGGCCGTTGCGCTTGCGGTGTTCGCCTATGTGATGGTCCGGCGGCTGGAAAAATCCTGGATAGGACTTTCGTTCGACGCCGTCAGGCTGGATGAGACCGCGGCCTCGGTATTCGGCATCGGCGTCGCCCGCTGGAAAATCTTCGCGTTCACGCTGGGAAATCTGCTCGCCGGCATGGCCGGCGCCGTGTACGCGATGATGACGGGGTTCATTGCGCCGACTAGTTTCACGTTCGGTGATTCGCTGATTCTGGTTTCGATCGTGATCCTCGGCGGACTGGGCAACGCACTCGGGGTGATTCCCGCCGCGCTCCTGCTGCTGGTGCTTCCGGAAAAACTGCAGATGATCCAGGAGTACCGGTTTCTGCTTTATTCGCTGCTCGTCATCGCGATCCTGTTGTTCCGCCCGCAGGGATTGCTGCCCCGCCGGTTGCGGGCCTATTTCGGGGAGCGCAGGCCCGCATGAGCGCTACCGTTCTTGTCGCAGAAGGTCTCACCGTTCGATTCGGCGGCCTTACCGCCCTTAACGCACTCGACCTGAAGCTCGATGCTGGTGAGATCCTGGGATTGATCGGGCCGAACGGCTCCGGCAAGACCACGTTCTTCAACGCCCTCAGCGGCCTTTACAAGCCCGCAGCTGGCAGCGTCAAGGTCGACGGGCGCGACATAACCGGCGCATCCCCGCAGCAGGTGTGCGATGCAGGCGTGGCGCGAACCTTTCAGCGGTCGCGCCTGTGCCTGCCGTTGTCGGTATTCGACAACCTGATGATCGGCAACCATCGCAATCTCGATCTCGGCATCTGGACTAACCTGATCCGGCGGACCCGGCTGCGGCAGCAATACGAAGAGAACGTAGTGACGGCGCGGAAACTACTGGCGACCTTCAGCAAACCCCTGTCCTACCGTCTGTCCGATCCCGTCGAGGCCCTGCCGATGATCGATCGCCGGCGCGTCGAAATCTGCCGTGCGTTGATCGGCAGGCCGCGCATCCTGCTGCTCGACGAGCCGTCGGCGGGCATGACGCATGACGAAACCGGTGAGCTGATGGACGACCTGCTCGCCGCGCGTGCGCAGCTTCCCATGCTGTCCGTGATCCTCATCGAACACGAGATGAACCTGATCGAGCGCGTGACGCAGCGTTGTGCCGTTCTCAACTACGGCGAGAAAATTTGCGAGGGCACCTTCCGCGATGTGGCGGCCGATGAACGGGTGCGCAAGGCCTATCTGGGGGAAGACTGAATGACCGCTACGCTGGCGCTGGAGGGCGTGTACACGGCTTACGACAAGGCCGACGTGCTCCATGGCGTTTCCCTGCTGGTCGAACCCGGAAAGATCACCTGCATCCTGGGTGCCAATGGCGCCGGCAAGACCACGCTGATCCGTTCCATCCTGTCCCTCACGCCACCGCGCAGCGGCCTCATCCTGCACGATGGTTCCGACATCACCGGACTGCCCACGCATCAGATCGTGCGCCGCGGCATTGCCTGCATTCCGGAAGGCCGGCGCGTGTTTCCGCGCATGACCGTTCGCGACAATTTGCGAATGGGGGCATATCGCGAAGCAGACTCGTCGACTCTCGACCAGAGGATGGCCGGCGTCTTCGAGATCTTCCCCCGGCTCCGGGAGCGCATCGGCCAGCTTGGGGGTACCATGTCCGGAGGCGAGCAGGCCATGCTGTCCATCGGCCGCGGACTGATGGCAGCGCCATCGCTGCTCATCGTCGATGAGCCTTCCCTTGGCCTGTCGCCGCTTTACGTGAAGGAAAATTTCAACGTGATCCGCCGCGTCAACGAAACCGGAGTGACGGTGCTTCTGGTGGAACAGAACGTCCGCCAGACACTGGCAATCGCACACGCCGGCTACGTCCTGTCGCAAGGACGCGTCGTGGCGGCCGGTCCGGCAGCCGACCTGCGCGAAAATCCACAAGTGCGGGCAGCCTATTTCGGACGCCAGCAGGAAAACTGAAGGAGAAGGGTGTGGCAGCAGGCATCGACGCAATCGAACTGAGCAGGCAGCTGGTGCGCATGAACACCGTCAACCCGCCGGGGGCGGAGGAATTATGTGCGCGGCACGTGGGCGGCCTGCTGGAAAAGGCCGGCTTTGCGGTGAAGTACCACGAGTTCTCTCCGGGCCGTTCCAGCCTGGTGGCGACGATCGGCGGCTCTTCCGCCAAGGCGCCGCTGTGCTTCACCGGGCACATCGATACGGTCCCGCTGGGTGCGGCGAAATGGAAAATGGATCCGTTTGCGGCCGATACCGACGCCGGCCGGATGTATGGCCGTGGCATCAGCGACATGAAATCCGGCGTTGCCGCCTTCGTCGTGTCCTCAATCAATCTCGCCGACAAACTCGAACGCACTGCGGGACTCGAGCTGGTCATCACGGCCGGTGAGGAAACCGGTTGCCAGGGCGCTTTTCACCTCAGCCAGAAGTCCGGCGCCTTGGGCCGGGCTGGCGCGGTGGTGGTGGCCGAACCCAGTTCCAACTATCCGTTTGTCGGCCACAAGGGTGCATTCTGGATGTACGCGCGCACGCGAGGCGTGACCGCCCACGGCTCCATGCCGGAGAAAGGTGTCAATGCGGTATTCAAGGCGGCGCGCGCACTGGCGGTGCTGGAGAAATTCCGTTTCGACAATCCGCCGCATCCGCTGATGGGGCAGGCGACACTGAACGTCGGTACGATCCACGGCGGGCTCAACATCAACTCTGTGCCCGATGAAGCCGTCATAACCGTGGACATTCGCACCGTGCCAACCGTGAACCATGCGAAGCTGAGGATGGAGTTGCAGAAGCAGCTTGGCAGCGAAGTTGAGCTGGAAACCATCCTTGACCTGGAGAGCGTGTACACGGAACCCGAACATGCCTGGATGCAGGAAGTGTTCGATGTGATGCAGCCCTACCTCGGCGGCCGGCCGGAGCCGCGCGTCGCCACTTATTTCACGGATGCCGCCGCGCTCAATGTGGCGTACAGAATGCCACCGACGGTCATCCTCGGTCCGGGAGAGGCGCAGATGGCACACCAGACCGACGAATACTGCGTGGTTGAGCGAATCGGAGAGGCCGCAGCGGCCTACGAGGAGATCACCCGCCGCTGGTGCGGGCTCTGACCGGAACCCATCGCGTGCCTGCACCTGTGGATTCCTATTCCGGAAGCGGCGCCCTGCAGCGGATTGAGGGACTGCTCGACCCGGGCTCGTTCGTTCGCACGCCCTCGACCCCGCAGGGTTCGCTTTGTACGGGTAATGGCCTGCTCGGCGGCAAACCGGTGGTGATTGCGGCAACCGATCGTGACGTCGCCGGTGGTTCATTCGGTGTTGCCGAATCCCACGCGCTGGCTGAGCTCATGAGGCAAGGCCAGGCCGCCAACCTGCCTTTCATACTTTGCCTGGATTCGGCGGGCGCGCGCCTCGATGAAGGCCTGCCCGCGCTCGGCGCTTTCCGGCAACTCTATCGCCAGGTTCTCGATCTGCGTCTTGCGGGTGCGCCGATGCTGGCCTTGCTGGGCCGTGATTGTTTCGGCGGCGCGAGCATGCTGGCCGCTACATGCGGGCAGCGCGTCTATGCGATGGGATCGCGCCTGGCGATGTCGGGGCCGGCGGTAATCCAGGCGCTCGGCGGGCGCAATGAACTCGATGCGTCGGACGGGCAGGCGGTCAATGCCCTGATGGGAGGTACCGCGCGCGCGGCAATGGAGTCCGCGGGCCGCCTGAACGAAGACACGGTTTACGCATTTCGCCAGGCTGCCCTGGATTGGCTGGCGCGGCCTGGCGCCCCCCCGGATCTGCGGGAACAGCACAACCGCTTGGGGGCGCGCCTGCTCACTCACGACATGGCGCCGTTGCCTGCAGCGAAAACGCCCCGGCTCCCGGAGACTTTTCTCGAACTGGTGCCGGCGACTTTCGAAGCGCGCGAAACGGACGGCGCAATGACCGGACGCATCCTGCCGACCGCGCCCAACAGTTACTTTGGCTTCGTCGGTGGCGCGCCTGTCGGCGCGCTTGCGGCCTGGACGCTCGCGGGAGAATGCATGCAGTTCGCCGATGCCCACCCTGGAGATTCGCTTACGCTGCTGCTCGATTCCCCCGGACAGGCGCCGACTTTCCGCGACGAGCGCATGCTGCTGTCGGAGTACGTTGCCCACCTGGCGCTTGTACTGTCCAGCATTCGCGAAGCCGGACACCGGCTTACGTTGCAGGTCCTCGGCAATGCGGCCGGCGGGATCTACGTCGCGCTGGCGGCGCCGGCAGCGCGCGTCGTCGCGTTACCCGGCGCCAGCGTACAGATCCTTCCCCCGGCGGCGATTGCGCGCGTGCTGAGAAGGCAAAGTCCGCAGACCAGCATCGACGACTACCTTCAATCCGGCGTCATCGACGCCCTGGTCTAGCGCATGAATGCAAATTTCTATGCGGCCATCGAAGCTGCCGGACACAACCGCGGCAGCAGCGTACTACTCGAAACCGACGACGGCAGAGTCTTCAGCCGCGCCGACGCCGCCGGCGAGTGCGCACGCCTTGCCAACCTGTTGCTGTCCCTCGGCGCAAAGCGCGGCGACCGTGTCGCGGTGCAGGCCGAGAAGTCGCCGCAATCCCTGTTCCTCTACCTGGCCTGCCTGCGCTCGGGGCTGGTCTATGTGCCGCTAAACACCGCCTATCAGCGCGACGAGCTGTCCCATTTCATCGGAGACGCCGAACCACGGGTGATCGTATGCCATCCCGGGTCAGTCGAAACCATGCAGGAACTCTCGGCGGGCCGGGCCCAGGTTCTGTCCCTCGATGAAAACGGCGAGGGCAGCCTGGTACAGTCCGCGGCTGGACAGGCGCCGGAATTCCCAACGGTCGAAATGCAGGCGGACGATCTGGCGGTCATCATCTATACCTCCGGAACCACCGGCCGTTCCAAGGGTGCCATGGTCACGCATCGCAATCTTGAATCGAATGCGCGAACCCTGGTGGCGTACTGGGATTTCAGCGAAAGGGATGCGCTGCTGCATGCCCTGCCGATTTTCCATGTGCACGGACTGTTCGTCGCCAATCACTGCGCGCTGCTGTCGGGGGCAAAGCTGCTGTGGCATCGCAAGTTCGACGCGCAGCAGGTGCTGCGCGATCTGCCGCGTGCCACGGTGATGATGGGTGTGCCAACGTTCTACACGCGGCTGCTCGCCGAAAGGGGTTTCACGCGGGAACTGGCAAAGGGGATCAGGCTGTTTGTTTCCGGCTCCGCGCCATTACTTGCGGATACTTTCGGCGAGTTTCGGGCGCGCACGGAACAACCCATTCTCGAGCGCTATGGCATGTCCGAAACCGGCATGATCAGCTCCAATCCCCTGAACGGCGAGCGCCGCCCGGGCAGCGTTGGATTTCCGCTGCCGGGCGTATCGGTGAGGATCGCCGGGGATCAGGACCGGATTCTGCCACCGGGGGAGATCGGGGGCATCCAGGTCAAGGGCGAGAATGTGTTCAGCGGCTACTGGCGCATGCCGGAAAAAACCCGCGACGAATTCACCGCGGACGGTTGGTTCCGAACCGGCGACATTGGCCTGATTGATGGCGACGGCTATCTTTCCATCGTTGGCCGCGCCAAGGACCTGATCATCAGCGGCGGCTTCAACGTATATCCCAAGGAGATCGAGCTGGCGCTGAATGCGCTCCCTGGCGTGGCCGAATCGGCGGTTATCGGGGTGCCGCATCCCGATTTCGGCGAGGCGGTGACCGCGGTAGTCGTAGCGCGCAAGGGCTCGCAACTGGACCCGGCGGAAATTATTGCGGAGCTGAGGAAGAACCTGGCGAACTTCAAGGTGCCCAAGCAGGTGTACCTTGTCGACGACCTGCCGCGAAATGCCATGGGCAAGGTGCAGAAAGCGGAGCTCCGCGGGCGCTACCGCGACATCCGAGGAGACCTGCATGCGCTGGCAAAGCGGAAGGCGTAGCGAAAATATCGACGACAGGCGCGGTATGCGCATGCCGGGCGGCATTGCCGGCGGCGGTATTGGCGTGGTCGTGATCGCGCTGATTGCCATGTTTTTCGGCGTGGACCCCCGTGTGATCCTGCAGGACGCGGGGCCGCCATCTTCGCAGAGCGGCGCTGCGGTCGATCCGGCGCAGGACGGCATCAAGGATTTCGTTGCCGTCGTGCTCGCCGATACCGAGGATACCTGGGGCGAAATCTTCCGGCGCGGCGGTGCCCAATACCAGGTGCCCACGCTGGTACTTTTCTCCGGCGCCGTGCAATCGGCTTGCGGCTTCGCGCAATCCGCCGTTGGCCCGTTCTATTGCTCCGGCGACCAGAAAGTCTATCTCGACCTCGACTTCTTCCAGACCCTGGACAAACGCCTCGGCGCATCGGGCGATTTCGCGCAAGCCTACGTCGTCGCCCATGAAATCGGCCATCATGTGCAGAACCTGCTGGGGATTACAGGCAAAGTTGCCCAGGCAGCCCGGTCCGGCCCGGAGCAGGGCAATCGGCTGTCAGTGCGCCAGGAATTACAGGCGGATTGTTTTGCGGGCATCTGGGCCAATCACGCGAATCGTTCGCGGCAGGTGCTGGAAGCCGGCGACATCGAAGAAGGATTGAACGCTGCATCGGCGATCGGCGACGACCGGCTGCAGACGCAGGCGCGTGGCCATGTCGCGCCGGAGAGCTTCACGCACGGCAGCTCGGAGCAGCGGGTTCGCTGGTTCAGGCGCGGATTGGAGGCCGGCGAGCTGTCTGCTTGCGATACATTCAAAGTGGGAAAACTCTAGCTCCGGAGCTGGCAGAGGATGAATACCGTGCAAGACCCCGACGTGCTCGAGCGGATCAGTGACCGGATAGGTCGCGATGGCTGGGTTGCGATTCCATCATTCATTGTCCCCGGAATGGTCGCGGCTCTCGGCGAGGAATGCGCCCGGCTGGCCGCCCAGGGTTCGTTTCATGACGCCGCGATCGGCAGCGGCGCTGACCGCCAGATTGCCGGAGATGTTCGTGCCGACCAGATCCTCTGGCTGGAACAGTCGGGCAGCAGTGAAGCGCAAAAGGAATGCCTGGATCGCTTCGAAGAAATGCGCCTGAAACTGAACCGGGAACTGCAGCTCGGCCTGTTCGAGTTCGAATGTCACTTCGCCCGATACACGCCCGGCGCTTTCTACCGCAAACACCTCGACCAGTTCAGCAGGGACTCAAGGCGACGCCTCTCAAGCATCCTTTACCTCAATTCGAACTGGCGAAGCGAAGACGGCGGCGAACTGCGCCTTTACCTCGAGCGAAAGCCGGTGTCCGGGTATGTGGATATAAGGCCGGACGGCGGGACGCTGGTTCTGTTCCTCAGCGATCGTTTTCCGCACGAAGTCCTGCCGGCAAAGCGCGAGCGCCTTAGCCTGACCGGCTGGTTCAAGACGCGCGGCTGATTCTCAGAACAGGGTCCATAGCATCCTGGTCGCCAGGATGAAAAGGATCACCGCGAATATTTTCTTCAGGCGGGAAACCGGCAGGGTGTGCGCCATCTTCGCGCCCCAGGGCACGGTGACCAGCGTGCCGATCACGATTCCGATCAGTGCCGGCAGATAGACATAGCCCACGCTGAAAGGCGGCAGGTGATCCTTGCCCAGGCCTGTGACGATGAAGCCGATGGTTCCTGCGAGGGCGATGGGCAGACCCAACGCGGCCGAGGTGCCGATCGCGTTGCGCATTGGCACGTTGCACATCGACATGAGCGGGATGGTCATGATTCCGCCGCCGACGCCGACCAGCGCCGACAGGACTCCAATGAGCACCGATGCTAGATTCAAACCCAGCCGGCCTGGCAACTGCCGCGAGGGCTTCGGCTTGGCGTTGACGAACATCTGCATGGCCGAGTAGTAGACGAAGATCACAAAGAATATCGCCAGGTATTTCGATTTCAGCTGATCGGCGACAAGGGTCCCGAGCAGCGTGCCGACGATGAGCCCGGGGACCGCCGCCCGCACGATGTCCCAGCGCACCGCCCCATGCTTGTGGTGTGCGAGCAAGCTGGAAATCGAGGTAAAAACAATGCTGGTGATCGAGGTGCCGAGGGCGATGTGCAGGATGCGGTCTTCGGGGAAGCCCTGCACCGTGAACAGGTAGACCATCAGCGTGACCAGGATGAGGCCGCCGCCGATGCCGAGCAGCCCGGCAAAAAAACCGACGAACAGACCCATCAGCAGATAAACGATCCACCACTCCATCGCCGGCCTGCTACAGGATTCCCAGGATGAAATCCCACTCGCGTGGTTCCACCGGCGTGATGGACAGGCGGTTGCCGCGTTTCAGTATCACCATGGAGGCGAGTTGTGGGTGCGAGCGCAATTCCTGCAGGCCGACCAGCCGGGTTTTCTTCACGAGCTTGACGTCGACGTTGAACCAGCGCGGCAGGTCGCGGCTTGCCTTGGGGTCGAAGTACTTGCCCTTGCGGTCGAACTGGGTTTCATCCGGATAGGCCAGGCGCGATACCTGCACGATTCCGGCAATGCCGGGCTCCGGGCAGCTCGAGTGATAGAAAAACGCCCGGTCGCCGAGTTTCATCTGGTCGCGCATGAAATTGCGCGCTTGGTAATTGCGCACGCCCCACCATGCGGCGGTCTTGTACGGCTCGGCGGCAAGATGCTCTACTCCGAAAACATCCGGCTCGGATTTCAGCAGCCAGTGGTTCATGTTCGCAGGAAGGAAGTCGGTGAAGCCGGAACTCTAGCGGATTGTCGCGCGGGCGCAAAACGCGGCGGTGCGCGCAAATTAAAAAAGCGGCATCGCCGCTTTTGTTCTTCCGTATGGGGAGCCCCCCGCGCGTGCCGTCAGGCCGTCATCTTGAACCTAGGGTCCAAGGTGGTCGCTTTCCGAGCACATCAGGCGCTTCCGCATCGGGACGCGCACAACAGCGCTGCATTAGGCCGCAACCAAGAGAAGTAACATTGGTTCAAAGAATTAAAGCCTGACAACAACGCAGGGGACATTGACCGTCTTCAGAACAACTCGTCCTGGCCTTCGATGGCCTGGTCTATCGTTGCCTGCATGCGATTAATTCTACGCTTAAACTCCCCCACGTCAAATCCGCCGGCCGTGCGCGTGGAAAGGTGCTCGTGCGTGATATTCAGCGCGGCCATGATCGCAATGCGCTCGACGCCTATCACTTTCCCGGTGTCGCGGATTTCCTTCATTCTGCTGTTGAGGAATTCAACGGCTTTGAGCAGATCCTTCTGTTCCTCTTCCGTGCACGAGACGCGGAATTCGCGGCCCATGATGCTCACGTCGAGACCTTTGGTTTCCTTGATCATTCGGCAGCGTCGGGAATCTGGTTGAGCAGCGACTCGAGGCGGGTCCGGGCGGTATTCACTTTTTCCGCAAGCAGCTTGTTCTCGGTATGGGCCGATGCCAGCTGCTGCCGCAGCAGGGTGTTGTCCCCGCGCAGTTTCTGGCACAGCTTGGCCAGTTGCGCGATCTTCTCATCAAGGGAATTGAGCTCGGCATCCATAAGATACTATAAAGATGAAAATCCAGCAAAGTCAACTGCTAACGGGTTTATTTGAATGTATTTTAATACATCGTGCTCGCTGGTGGGCCTTGCTCAACTGGCCCCGGCTAACCAGTTTGGTGCCGGCGGCCCTTGAGATAGAATTCCGCCACGTTCTCGGGTGCCCGACCGGATTGTCCGGACGGGTCAAACGGGAAACAGGTGCGCTCGCGCCGGATTAACGTCCGTCGCCGCAATTCCTGTGCTGCCCCCGCAACGGTAAGCGACTTCAGGGGCGTGTCATCAGGCCACTGTGAGGTGATCCGGGATGGTTTTCCGGAAAGCCCCATGGGAAGGCGACACGCCCGGTTCGCAAGCCCGGATACCGGCCCGACGATCGCGAACGGAGTTTCCGCGAGGGGCGGGCATCCGGAACCGGATCGCACCGGCATTCCGAACACGACCCTTGCGAAAACTCCCTGTCATCAATCACCGCACGCGGCGGGCGTGCATTTCAGGGAGAAAAACCAATGAAGGCCCTCTTGCCGGCGATCCTCGCCGGTTGCGTTGTCGTCAGTACGTCTTTCGCGCAGGACACTACCAATCTGATTACCGAGGAAGTCGTGGTGACCGCCACGCGGTTCGAAGACGGCTATGCCGACAAGCCTGTCAGCGTGAGCGTAATTTCGTCGGAGCAGATCCGGCGCTCTCCGGCCCGGACGGTGCCGGAACTCCTGGTGTCGCAAGCTGGCCTCGGAGGCAGGGACCTGTTTGGCAACAATGGCGCCCAGGCCACCGTGGATATGCGGGGCTTTGGCGCTGCCGCGGCCCAGAATACGCTGATCCTGGTCGATGGCCGCCGGCAGAACGACATCGATTTTTCCGGCGTGCAGTGGTCCGCGATTCCGCTCGATTTCATCGAGCGCATCGAGATCCTGCGCGGCAGCGGTGCCGTCCTGTATGGCGACGGGGCGGTGTCCGGGGTCATCAACATCATTACCCGCAAGCCGGGGAACGACGGAAACCGGGCATCCATCACCTTCGGGGCGGCAAGCTACGATACCTATACCGCGCGGGTCGAAGGCGACCTTGCGGGAGAAAGCGTCGGCTTGCGAGTCGGTGGATCCTGGTTCGATTCGCACGGTTATCGCGACAACAATGAGAACACCCAGTCCGCGGCGTTTGCCGACGCCAGGTGGGGCGGTGACAAGAACGACTTCTCGCTCCGGTTCGCCGGGGCCCGGCAGGATCTCCGGCTGCCGGGTGGGCGGGCCGTCCAGCCGAGCATAGGCGAGAATCTGTTGGAAACAGATCGCCGTGGAGCCACCACGCCCAAGGACTACGCGACGCGCGGCGACGGTTCCCTGCAGTTCGACTGGACGCGCGCTGCCGGGAGCGTCACGTCGATAGTGGGGCTCTCGTATCGCCGCAAGGAGCAGACTTCCTATTTCGATTTCAGTGGTTTTCCGGATTACCGCGAAGTCGATCTCGATGTCTTCGCGGTGACGCCGCGGTTGCGTTTCGATCATTCGCAATCGGCCCTGCCCGGCAGCCTGGTGGTGGGATTCGACTGGTATGTCTGGGACTATCGTCTGGACCAGTCCAGTTCGGTGGCCACGATCGGGCAGCCCATACACAGGGTGGACGCGCAGCAGGAGAATCGCGCCGTCTATTTCCTGGAGACCCTTACCCTCACACCCAGGACGACGGTCACGGCGGGTGCCAGGCTCGAGTGGTTCAGCATCGATGCAACGGATACGTTCGATTCGACGGCACGCAATCCCTCCTTCATCAATGGCGGATCGCCGCAGGGTGAGCAGAACGAGCAGCAGCATGCACTCGAACTCGGCGTGCGCCAGGGACTGAACGACAACTGGTCGGCCTATGTCCGGGGGTCGCGGGCATTCCGCTTTGCCACGGTGGATGAACTGTACGAGGGCTCGGCAAGTTTCGCGCAGGAATTCCAGTTCCTGCGTCCGCAAACTTCGGAAACTTATGAGCTGGGGCTGGATTGGCGTCACCAGTCCTCCAGGGCCAGGATCGGTGTATTCCAGACGGACTTGAAGGACGAGATTCATCTGGATCCCTTCTCCTTTGGTACGGGCAACACCAACCTGCCCGCTTCACGAAGGCAGGGGATCGAGGCCGAGTTCGGTACCCGGCCCACGGCGCGCATCGACCTGCGTCTGGCCTATACCTATACCGAAGCGGAGTTCAAGGAAGGCACCATCGATGGCGGCACCACCAGCGTCGCGGGCAAAACGGTTCCACTGGTCGCGCGCAACCGGGCGAGCATGAGCGCAGCCTTCAGTTTGACAGATCAACTGCATCTCGACGGCCTGTGGAGTTACGTCGGCAGCCAGTTCATGGAAAACGACGAGGAGAACGAGTTCGGCACGAAGATCCCGTCCTACAGCACAACAGACTTGCGCCTGGCCTACGAAATGCGCAGGGCCAGCCTTTCCCTGACCGTGAACAACCTGTTCGATGACGAGTACTACAACTACGCAGTGACCAGCATCTTTACTCCGGGTCGCTTCAGCGCCTATCCGTTGCCCGGGCGGAGCGCATTTCTCGCACTAAAGCTGATGTTCGGCGACTGAGGCCGTTCTGGCCGGCAAGGCGGCGGTCCCGGCTTGACGGGATCCCCGCCCGCCTGCGCCGGTCCGGCATCTGTTTCAAAATATGACGGACGCTTGCCGGACTTGGCGTCCGGGCGTACGCTGAACCAAGATTTGCTGTCTTTCCAGACCGGGACCCCACAATAAAGGAGAGCGTCATGCCGTACCGCGGACTTCGAGTTTCGGGTAGTTGTTTGGTGGCGGCGATCGCCGCCACAGCGTTGTGCGCCTCGCCGGCCTTTGCCAGGCAAGACAAAGTCGGCAAAGGGGAAGGTGCCGTGGATATCGTCGCCTGGCCGGGCTATATCGAGCGCGGCGAAACCGACAAGGGATTCGACTGGGTTACGGATTTCGAAAAGAAGACCGGCTGCAAGGTCAGGGTGAAGACTGCCGGCACCTCGGACGAAATGGTGGCGCTCATGAACGAGGGCGGTTTCGACCTCGTGACGGCTTCGGGTGACGCCAGCATGCGGCTGATTTCCGGCAAGCGCGTCCAGGAAGTCAATATCAGCCTGATTCCCAGCTACAAGAACATCGACCCCCGGCTGCAGAAGGCGCCGTGGCATTACGTCGGCAGCAAGCATTACGGCGTGCCCTACCAGTGGGGTTACAACGTCCTTGCGTACAACACCAAGGCTTTCAAGAGTCCGCCTCAGAGCTGGGAAGTGGTGTTCAAGGAAACCACGCTCGACGACGGCAAGTCCAACAAGGGCCGGGTGCAGGCGTTCGACGGACCAATCTACATCGCCGACGCGGCGCTTTACCTGATGCATGCGCAGCCGGACCTCGGCATCAAGAATCCGTACGAACTCGACGAGAAGCAGTACAAGGCGGCGCTGACCCTGTTGCGCGAACAGCGCAAGCTGGTGTCGCGCTACTGGCATGACGCCTTTGTCCAGATCGACGACTTCACCAACGAAGGCGTGGTGGCTTCATCCTCATGGGGCTTTCAGGTAAACCTGCTGCAGTCGAAGAAGGCGCCCATCTCCAGCATCGTGCCGAGGGAAGGCGCAACCGGCTGGGCCGATACGACCATGATGCACGCCGAAGCGCCGCACCCGAACTGCGCCTATATGTGGATGGAGCATTCGGTGAACAAGAAACTGCAGGGCGACCTTTCCGCATGGTTCGGCTCCGTGCCGGTAGTGCCTGAAGCCTGCAAGGGCAATGCGTTGTTGGGCGAGAAGGGATGCGAAACGAACGGCATCAAGGAATTCGATCGCATCTGGTTCTGGCGCACGCCCGTGGCTAACTGCGGCAGCGGCCGTACCTGCGTGCCCTACTACCGCTGGGTGACCGACTACATTGCCGTGCTGGGTGGCAGATAGCATCCGATAGACGAACGAACGGAACGGGCCGCCTGTGCGGCCCGTTCCTTTGCTGGTGTTCCTGCGCCCATGCAGCAGAAAAAAACGGCAGTCTGCTTCGACGGCGTCGCCCGCCATTTCGGTGAAGTGCACGCAGTCGACAACGTCAGCTTCGAGATCGGCGACGGCGAATTCTTTTCCATGCTGGGGCCGTCCGGTTCCGGCAAGACCACCTGCCTGCGTCTGATCGCCGGATTCGAACAGCCCGATGCCGGCCATATCGCCGTCCACGGCGTCAACGTGGACGGCGTGCCGCCCTACGAGCGCGACGTCAACACGGTGTTCCAGGACTACGCGTTGTTCCCGCACATGACCGTTTCCGAGAACGTGGAATACGGCCTGATGATCCGCAAGGTCGCGCCCGGGGAGCGTCGCCGGCAGTCCCGGGAAATGCTCGCCCTGGTGAAGCTCGAAGCCTTGGGCGACCGCAAACCGAACCAACTCTCCGGCGGCCAGCGCCAGCGCGTGGCGTTGGCGCGCGCGTTGATCAACCGGCCCGGCGTGCTGCTGCTCGACGAACCGCTTGGGGCGCTCGACCTGAAGTTGCGCGAACAGATGCAGGAAGAGCTGAAGTCGCTGCAGCGCCAGGTGGGCATCACTTTCGTCTACGTCACCCACGACCAGAATGAAGCGCTGGCGATGAGCGACCGCCTGGCCGTGTTCAACCACGGCAGGATCGAACAGATCGGCGCACCGGCGGATATCTACGAACATCCCGCAACCGCGTTCGTCGCCGGCTTCGTCGGCGTTTCGAACATCTGCGAAGGCGGACTGGCGCAACGCTTGTCCGGCAATCCGCAACCTTTCGCCATCCGCCCCGAGAAGATCACCATGACCGCCGCGAACGAACCGGTTCCCGACGGCTGGTTCTCGGTGGCCGGCAGAGTCCGCGCGGTCACTTATCACGGCGCGACCACGCGCTATGCCGTCGCCCTCGACGGCGGCGGCGAGCTTGCGGTGATGCGCCAGAACAACAGCGGCGGCCGGCCGGCTGCCGCGGCAGGCGAAACCGTCAGGCTGACCTGGCCCCGGAACCTCAACCAATTGCTCGGCGGCCCCGCGTGAGCGCAGCCGCCGCGCGCGGGCCGCTGGTGCACCGGATTTCCTCCGCGTTGTATCTGCATCCGCGACTGTTCCTGCTGCTCCTGTTGGCGCCGCCACTGATCTGGCTGGGAATCATCTACCTCGGTTCCCTGTTTGCCCTGCTGCTGCAAAGTTTCTTCTACATCGACGATTTTTCCGGCAACATCATCCGGGAATTCTCGATGGCGACGTATGGGCAGTTGTTAACCATCGCGAATGCCGATGTTTTCATCCGCACGGCGACCATGGCCGCCGCCGTGACGATCGCGGCCGCGCTGATCGCATTCCCGATCGCCTATTACATGGTGCGCCACGCCTCAATGCGGATGAAGGCGCTGCTATATCTGGCGGTGATGCTGCCCCTATGGTCCAGCTACCTGGTGCGGGTTTACGCGTGGAAGCTGATCCTTGCCAAGGAAGGGATCGTGCCCTGGTTCGCGCAGCAGTTGCACCTGACCTGGCTGCTCGACGCCGCATTGTCCATCCCGGTGATCGGAGGGCCGTCCCTGTCGACCTCCTACATCGGCAGTTTCCTGGTCTTCCTCTACATCTGGCTGCCGTTCATGATCCTTCCCATCGTGGCGGCGCTGGAGCGCGTGCCGGCCTCGCTGACGGAAGCCTCGGCCGACCTTGGTGCGACCCCGCGCGAAACGTTCAGAAAGGTGATCCTGCCGCTGGCTTTTCCGGGTGTGGTCGCCGGCTCGATTTTCACGTTCTCCCTGACCCTCGGCGACTACATCATCCCCGGCATCATCGGTAACTCCCGGCCGTTCATCGGCCAGGCGGTGTACCAACTGCAGGGCACTGCCGGGAACATTCCCCTGGCGGCGGCGTTCACCGTCGTGCCGGTCGTGATCATGGCGATCTACCTGCTGGTCGCCCGCCGCTATGGAGCTTTCGATGCGCTCTAAAAGCCGCGGCGCTGGGGGAAAAGCCGGCCTGCCGCTGAAGCTGGCCGCAGCCGCGGGCGTCATGTTCTTGCATGTGCCGCTCTTCTTCATCGTCCTGTACGCCTTCAGCACGGACGACAAAAGTTTCGTGTTTCCGCTGCCCGGGCTTACCATAAAATGGTTTGCGGTGGCCTGGGAGCGCGAGGATATCCGTGCCGCATTATCGCTATCGCTACAGGTGGCGACGATTTCCACACTGCTGGCGATGGCCCTCGGCACCCTGGCGGCGGCGGCCGTCTGGCGCTCCCGCTTTTTCGGCCGCGAGGCTATCTCGCTGCTCCTGATCCTGCCGATTGCACTGCCCGGCATCATCACCGGCATCAGCCTGCGCTCCGCCTTCAACCTGGCCGGCATCCCTTTCAGTTTCTGGACAATCGTCATCGGCCATGCCACGTTCTGCATCGTGGTGGTATACAACAACGTGCTGGCCCGGTTCCGGCGTTCATCTCCTGCGCTCATCGAAGCCTCAATGGACCTGGGTGCGAACGGCTTCCAGACCTTCCGTTATGTGGTGCTGCCTGGCATCGCCACCGCCCTGCTCGCCGGGGGCATGCTCGCCTTTGCGCTTTCATTCGACGAAGTCATCGTCACCACCTTCACCGCCGGACAGCAGACCACGCTGCCAATCTGGATGCTCTCGGAACTGGTGCGGCCGCGCCAGCGCCCGGTCACAAACGTGGTTGCCGTGTTCGTGATTGCGGTGACGTTCATTCCGATCCTCATGGCGTTTTATCTCACCCGCGATACCCACGAGGTCGCGGGCAGCGGAAAATAGGAATTCCTTTCCAGGAGTCAATCATGCAGACCAAGTTGCTGATCAACGGCCAGCTCGTCGCCGGCGCAGGCGCGGAAGTCGAAGTGCTCAATCCGGCAACCGGCGAAACCATTGTGACGATCCGCGAGGCCTCGCCCGATCAGGTCGACCAGGCAGTCGAAGCCGCGCGTCTGGCCTACCGTAGCTGGGGCTCGACCACCCCGCAGGAGCGCTCGCTGCTCTTGCTGAAACTAGCCGACCGCATCGAGCAGGAGGCGGGATCGTTTGCGGATCTCGAGTCGCTCAATTGCGGCAAACCAAAGGCGCGGGCACTGGCGGACGAGATGCCGGCGATTGTCGACTGCTTCCGCTACTTTGCCGGCGCGGCGCGTTGCCTGCACGCAAGCGCTGCCGACGAATACCTTCCGAATCACACCAGCATGATCCGGCGCGACCCGGTCGGCGTGGTGGCCCAGATCACGCCCTGGAACTATCCCCTGATGATGGCGGCGTGGAAGCTGGCACCGGCGCTCGCTGCCGGCAATGCAGTGGTGATCAAGCCCTCGGAGATGACGCCCCTGACCACGCTCAAGCTGGCGGAATTGCTGGCCGGGATTTTTCCAAAGGGTGTGGTGAATGTCGTCCACGGTCGCGGTGACAGCGTTGGCACGCCGCTGATCAACCACGCCGGCGTCCGCATGATCTCGGTCACCGGCAGCATTTCCACAGGCCAGAAAGTGGTGCAGGCGGCGCAGGCCACCATCAAGCGCACGCACCTCGAACTCGGCGGCAAGGCCCCGGTCATCGTCTTCGACGATGCCGACCTCGAAGCCGTCGTTGCCGGCTTGCGCACCTTCGGTTACTACAACGCGGGCCAGGACTGCACCGCGGCGTGCCGAATCTACGCGGGCGCAAAAATCCATGACAAGCTGGTTGCCGATCTTGGCGCCGCGGTGAAATCGATCAAGTTCGGCCAGCCCGAAAGCGAGGACTCGGAAATCGGCCCGCTGATCAGCGCCGCCCAACGCAATCGCGTCGCCGGCTTCGTGGAGCGCGCACTGGCCTCCGGGCACATGGAAGCGGTCGCCGGCGGTGCGGTAGTCCCGGGTAAGGGGTTCTTCTACCAGCCCACGCTTATCGCCGGCTCACTCCGGGACGACGAGATCGTACGCAAGGAGGTTTTCGGTCCGGTGGTTTCGGTGACCCGGTTCAAGGACACCGACGACGCCATCGAGTGGGCAAACGATTCGGAATACGGTCTGGCTTCATCCGTGTGGACGAAAGACGTGGGCCGGGCCATGAAAGTGGCTGCGCGCCTCGAATACGGCTGCACCTGGATCAACACCCATTTCATGCTCGCCAACGAAATGCCCCATGGTGGCGTGAAAATGTCCGGTTACGGTAAGGATATGTCGATGTACGGGCTTGAAGACTACACCGTGGTGCGGCATATCATGGTCAATCACGGGTAATCACCACCACCTCACCCCCGCCCTCTCCTCCGCTTCAAGTGTTCCCTTGTCCCCGGAGCGGAGAGGATGCCAAAAGCTTGCCTTTGGTTGCGTCATGGTTTATCGCCACGTACCCGCTATCGTATGCAGCTAGCGACCGACTTTCAGGCTCCCTCTCCGCCTCCCCGCAAACGGGTGATCTCATCACTAACGTGTCCGCGCGCCGGGGCGCGAGGTGGTGGGGGATAAGGTGTTGGATCGTTATGTTATCTTCCCCTCCATGCAACAAATGACCAGCACCCAGCTTTACCTGCGGCTGCTCCGTTACGTGAAGCCGTACTGGGGCGTGTTCGCTTTTTCCATCATCGGCATGCTGATCACCGCGGCCACGGAGGTGGTCCTGCCCGCGGCGATCAAGCCCTTCCTCGACGGCACGTTCGTGGAGAAGGACCCCTTCCTCATCAAATGGGTGCCGCTGTTCCTGATAATGATCTATGTGATCCGTGGCTTCGGGTCCTACATCGGTACCTACGCCAGCGCCTGGGTCGGCAATAAAGTCGTCGTCGATCTGCGTGACCAGATGTTCCGTCGCATGCTGGCTTTGCCCCTGGGCTATTTTCACGATACCACCACCGGCAACCTGATTTCCCGCTTTACGTTCGACGCCGCACAGGTGACCAGCGCTGCAACTAATGTCGTGACCGTGCTGGTGAAGGATTCGGTCACCATCATTGGCCTGCTGGCTTATCTCCTGTATGTCGACTGGAAGCTCACCCTTATCTCGCTGATCATGGTGCCGCCGATCGCGGTGGTGGTGCGTTATTTCAACATTCGCTTGCGCAACATGAGCCGCATGACCCAGCAGGCCATGGGTGACATCACGCAGGTGCTGCAGGAAACCGTAGAGTGCAACAAAGTAGTAAAAATTTTCGCTGGCCAGGAGTACGAGTCGAAGCGCTTTTCCGATACCAGCAACCGATTGCGCGGCTTCAGCATGAAGCAGACGGCTGCCGCGGCCGCCAACGTCCCCATCGTCCAGTTGCTGGCAGCGCTGGCGACCGCGGTAGTGGTCTATTACGCGACGGTGAAGGCGCAGTCCGATGCCACCACGGTCGGCGGGTTCGTTTCCTTCCTGGCGGCGATGCTGTTGCTGACCCCGCCGCTCAAGCGCCTGACGGGCGTGGCCGAACATCTGCAGCGCGGCCTGGCCGCGGCGGAGAGCGTGTTCGCGCTGGTGGACGAGGTGCCGGAGAAGGACGAAGGAAGGATCACGATCGATCGCATTCACGGGGAGGTCGGTTTCGAGAACCTCGGTTTCCAGTATCCCCGTGCAGAACGGCCGGCGCTGCAGGACGTAACCTTGTCGATCCGCGCCGGCGAAACCGTTGCGCTGGTCGGCTCCAGCGGCAGCGGCAAGACAACCCTCGCCAATCTGGTGCCGCGCTTCTATCACCCCGGCTCGGGCCGCATCACCATAGACGGGCACGATCTGGAATCGTTGTCTCTTGCCAGCCTGCGCAGGAACATCGCACTGGTGAGCCAGGAAGTTGCCCTGTTCAACGATACGGTTGCCGCCAATATTGCGTACGGACAGGCGGCGGGCGCCAGCCGCGAAGCCATCGAGCGCGCCGCGATAGCAGCCCATGCGCTGGAATTCATCCTTGCCATGCCACAAGGCTTTGATACCTTGATCGGCGAGAACGGCGTGCGGCTTTCCGGAGGCCAGCGGCAGCGCCTGGCTATTGCCCGCACCGTCCTCAAGGATGCGCCGATCCTGATCCTCGACGAAGCGACGTCGGCGCTGGATTCGGAATCGGAAAAGCACGTGCAGGCCGCGCTCGAGGAACTGATGCAACATCGCACGACAATCGTGATTGCCCACCGGCTGTCCACCATCGAGAAGGCTGATCGCATTGTGGTGCTCGAAGAAGGGCGGATTGCCGAGGTCGGCACGCATGCCGAACTGCTGGCGAAGCGCGGCATCTACGCCAAGCTCTACAGCATCCAGTATTCGCTCGGCAATGGCCTGGCGTCCGCGGAGCCTGCGCCCGCCGCCTGAATCTGCTCGCGCCAGACCATCGGTGCGCCCCAAAAAAAATGGCCCTCAAGGCGACGATCTTCAAAGCTGAACTGCAGGTCGCGGACATGGACCGGCACTACTACGGAAGTCATATCCTGACGGTCGCCCGCCATCCCTCCGAGACCGACGAGCGCATGATGGTCCGTCTGCTGGCCTTCGCATTGCACGCAGAGGACGCGCTGGCATTCGGCAAAGGCCTGGGCGCGGAGGATGAGCCCGACTTGTGGCTGCGGGATCTCACCGGTGCCATCGACCTCTGGCTAGACGTCGGTCTGCCCGAAGAAAAGCGCATCCGTCGGGCATGCGGGCGCGCGGAACAAGTCTGCATCTACTGTTATGGCGGACACGGCGCCGGCATCTGGTGGAACCAGACGGGCCCGGACCTTGAGCGCAACAGCAACCTGAGCGTATGGAATGTTCCCAGGGAAGCCAGCCAGGCTATGGCGGCCCTTGCACAACGAAACATGAAGCTGCAATACACCATCCAGGAAGGTCAGATCTGGGTGGCCGACGACAAGGACAGCATCCAGCTCGAACTGGCACCGCTGAAAACTGCCGAGCTGGCGCGGCCGTAAGCTGAGTTGGCGTTGAACTTGTTCTGCCCCCGCTGCGGAACGGCACAGAACAAAGCACCTGGAGTCCTGTCTATCTGGTGCGGCGGCGGAATGGCCGACAGGGTTCAGCAAATATTCAATTGGAGGCAGCACATGGTGATCAGGAAGAAGGGCTCGGCCGTCTGGAAGGGCGGCCTCAAGGATGGCAAAGGAACGATATCCACGGAAAGCGGCGTGCTTTCCAATGCCCAGTACGGTTTCAACACCCGTTTCGAGAACGGTCCCGGCACCAATCCGGAAGAGCTCATTGGCGCCGCGCATGCCGGCTGCTTCTCCATGGCGCTGTCGGGGCAACTCGGCGAGGCCGGACTGAAGGCCGAGAGCATTAGTACGACCGCGACGGTGACGCTGGAAAAAGTCGAAGGCGGGTTTTCGATTACGGCCGTCCACCTCGACCTCGTGGCAAGGATTCCCGGCGCCAGCCAGCAGGCGTTCGATACGGCGGCCAACAACGCCAAGGCCGGATGCCCGGTGTCGAAACTGCTGAACGCGAAAATCACCCTGGAAGCGAAGCTGCAGGGCTGAGCGTGGCCGGAGCAAGGGGGACGACACCTATAATGGTGTCGTCCTTATTCTTTTTGCGCCAAGGCATCCATGGGCATCGAAACCGACTGCAAGCAGGAACCCGGACTATTCAGGCCGGTCATCGACCGCAACCGTTGCGAAGGCAAGGAAGAATGCGTGAAAGTCTGTCCTTATGATGTTTTCACAATGGGGACGGTCCCGCCTGAACAGCGCAAGGGCCTGAGCCTGCGCGGGAAGCTCAAGGGATACGCGCATCGCTGGCAGCAGGCCTTCGCCACCAATGCCGATGCCTGTCACGCCTGCGGGTTGTGTGTCTCCGCCTGTCCCGAGAAAGCGATCACTCTGACGCGCGTTTGACGTGCTTTGCACGGTGAGAACTCATTCACTCGCTGACGTGGATAACGTCACGCATCACCGGATAGATGTTGTTGTTCCGGCGCCGTCTGCTGAACACGCCGTAGTGACCGACGTCGGCGTGGATGTCTGTTCTTCAGTCTTTTGCCGCCAGCGACCCGTGAACAGCCCGGCGGTCAGCCGGCTGTAAAACTTGCAGCCCGCCGGTAATCCCTACAGGGAGGAGCCTCTCGGCCGCAGTCCGGTGCGCCCTTATGCGCGTGGCTAAGTGATTGCGCAATAACGCGATAGCGGGTAAGCGCGGCTCAGTGCATGACATAGGCACGGCGATTGCACATTCAGTGCCAGTGCGGTGAACAACCGGATAGTCACGCTCCACAAGCAAGGCATGCCAAAACTTGAACTGCAACCAATGTGATCAGGAGGAGTGCCATGAAGGTAATCCCGGGATTCTCGACCGCCTTTCGCGTTCTGCGTCGCGCTAGCGGACTGTGGGAAGTATTGGAAGAGGGGCGCAGCCGCGCGCTGGCCAGGTTCAAAGCGCCCCAGGCGGCGCTGTCTTATGCCTGTTCTGTCGCTGAAGCCAGGAACGGATCGCTGGCGGTGGTTTTTGATTAGCCGCGCCGGGCGCAATCCACTGCGCGTTTCGCTAATAAATACGAGGGCACTGCCGTGAAAACAACCGGATGGCTTATAGCGGCCGCATGTGGACTGATGCTGCCGGCTTGCGCGGGCCACGACAAGGGTGGAACCCGCTACGAGGATCCGTCCGCAATGGCGGTGCTCGAGCCCACCCAGGGAAGCACGGTGCGCGGCGCGGTGGATTTTGTACGCAAGGGTGGGGCGGTGCTGGTCACCGCCAATCTGAGCGGTCTTGCCCCAAATTCCACGCACGGCATCCACATCCATGAAATTGGCGACTGCACGGCGCGCGACGGCGCCAGCGCGGGCCCCCACTTCAATCCCTCATCGTCCGATCACGGCGGTACGACCGGCTTCAAACGCCATGGCGGAGATCTGGGCAATCTGACCGCGGATGCCAAAGGCGAGATCGCAGCCACCGTTAAAGTGAATGGTGACATTGCCTTCGGCAACGGAGCGGACAGTATTGTCGGCCGCGGACTCGTCGTCCACGCCAATGCCGATGATCTCGAATCCCAGCCTGCGGGCAACTCCGGAGCGCGTCTCGCCTGCGGCGTCATTACCCGCAATCCGGACAGGAAGACGACGGAAGGGTAAAGAAAAGAGAAAAAGCGGTACTGGGTGCTGCGAGAAAATCGAATTCGGTAAACTTCGATCGCAAGAAGAATTTCCAACTGCAGCACTCAGCACTCAGCACTCAGCACTCAGCACTCAGCACTCAGCACTCGTCTCGGGCTCAGTGTGCCTTCTCCCAGTTCGGTCCGGCGCCAACGTCGACAACCAGCGGCACGGCGAGTTGCGTCACGCGTTCCATCAATCCGGGCAATTCTTTCTTCACCAGTTCCAGTTCCGCCTGCGGAACTTCCAGCACCAGTTCGTCGTGTACCTGCATGATCAGGCGGCTGGCGAGGCCCGAATCGCCAATCCAGTCCTGCACGGCGATCATCGCGAGCTTGATCAGATCCGCCGCGGTGCCTTGCATCGGTGCATTGATGGCCGCCCGCTCGGAGCCTTGGCGCCGTGCCGGATTGCCGGACTTGATTTCGTTCAGATACAGCCGGCGCCCGAACACCGTTTCCACATAGCCCAAATTGCGCGCGGATTCGCGGGTGCGCTCCATGTATTCCTTCACGCCCGGGTAGCGCAGGAAATAGCGCTCCATATACTGATTGGCCGCGCCGCGCTCGATGCCAAGCTGGGCGGCGAGGCCGAACGCCGACATGCCGTAGATCAGACCGAAGTTGATCACCTTGGCGTACCTCCGCTGTTCGCTGCTGACGGAAGCCGAATCGATCCCGAAGACTTCAGCCGCCGTATGCCGGTGCACGTCCTGGCCGGTGGCAAAGGCGTGCAGCAGTCCCTTGTCCTGCGACAGGTGCGCCATGATGCGCAACTCGATCTGGGAGTAATCGGCCGAGACGATAATCGAACCCGGGGGCGCGATGAAGGCCTCCCGGATGCGGCGGCCCTCAGTAGTACGTACCGGAATGTTCTGCAGGTTCGGCTCGTTGCTCGACAGGCGTCCGGTTACAGCAACTGCCTGGCCATAGTTGGTGTGAACGCGTCCGGTTTGCGTGTTCACCATGCGCGGCAGTTTGTCGGTATAGGTCGACTTCAGTTTCGTAAGTCCGCGGTACTCCAGGATGAGTTTCGGCAGCGGGTGATCGAGAGCCAGTTCCTGCAGCACGTCCTCGTCGGTCGAAGGCAGGCCGCCCGGCGTTTTTTTCTTGACCGGCAGCTTGTGTTTCTCGAACAGGATTTCCTGGAGCTGTTTCGGCGAGTTCAGGTTGAAGGGCTGGCCCGCCTGCTGATGTACCGCCTGTTCCAGTTCCATCATCTTGGCGCCGAGTTCGCGGCTCTGCTGCTCGAGTAGTCTGACGTCGAGCAGGACGCCGTTGCGCTCCATGATGAACAGGACTTCCATTACCGGCATCTCGATAGTGCGGTAGACGCGTTCGAGTTTTTCGTCCGCGGAAACCCGCGGATACAGGGTCTGGTGCAGTTGCAGAGTGATGTCGGCGTCTTCGCCGGAATATTCCGTCGCGCGCGCGACGTCCACCTGTTCGAACGAGATGCGGGAGGCGCCCTTGCCGGTGACGTCGTCGTAGCTGATGGTCTTCACTTCGAGATGGCGCATCGCCAAGTCGTCCATGTCGTGCGGCCGGTGGCTCTCGAGAACATACGACTGCAGCAGTGTGTCGTGCTCGATGCCGTTGAGCGCCACGCCGTGATTCGCAAACACGTGCTTGTCGTACTTGAGGTTCTGACCCAGTTTCGGCCGTTGCGGATTCTGCAGCCAGCCCCGCAGGACCGACAGCACGTGATCGGTGGAAAGTTGCGCCGGCGCACCGGCGTAGGTGTGAGACACCGGTATGTAGGCGGCCTTGTCTGCCTCGACCGAGAGGGAGAGGCCCACCAGTTGCGCGGTCAGGGGATCCAGGCTCGTGGTTTCCGTATCGACTGAAACGATCCTGGCGCTTTCGACGCGCGCCAGCCAGGCCCGAAGCTGTTCGTCGGTCAGTACAGTTTCGTATTCCCGCGACCCCGCCTGCTTCGGCTGCGGAGCCTGGGAGGTTGAGCCGGTTTGCTCTTCGCGTCCTCGCCCGTCCCCCAACCCGCGTCCCTGAAGTTCGTTCAGCCAGGCCTTGAACTCGAGGTGTTCGAACAGCGCGGACAATTCCTTTACATCGTCCGGCCTCGGCGTGAGATCGGCGAGGTTAAGCGGAAGTTCGACGTCGCACTTGATGCTCAGCAGTTTTCTAGCCGTCGGCAGCCAGGGCAGAGCCTTGCGCAGGTTTTCTCCCACCGCTCCCGATATCTCTCCGGCATGCGCGACGATGTTGTCCAGCGTCCCATACTGGGCGAGCCATTTGACAGCGGTCTTCGGACCAACCTTGTTGACACCGGGGACGTTGTCCACCGAGTCGCCGATCAGCGTGAGGTAATCCACGATCTGAGACGGCTTGACGCCGAACTTGGTCTCGACGCCCGCTTCATCGAGATTTTCGTTGGACATGGTATTGACCAGGCGCACCAGGGGATTCACCAACTGTGTGATGTCCTTGTCGCCGGTGGAAATGATGGTTTGCACGCCCTGCTGCCCGGCCTGCTTCGCCAAGGTGCCGATCACGTCGTCCGCCTCGACGCCGTCCACCATCAGCAGGGGCCACCCCATCGCGCGGATGCTATGGTGGAGCGGTTCGATCTGCGCGGAAAGATCGTCGGGCATCGGCGGCCGGTTGGCTTTGTATTGCGAGTACCAGTCGTCGCGGAATGTCTTTCCTTTTGCGTCGAATACGCAAGCGATATAATCCCCCGCTGTTTCCTTGCGCAACCGGCGCAGCATGGAAAGAACGCCTCTGATCGCGCCGGTAGGCTCTCCGCGCTTGTTGCGCAAGTCTGGCAGCGCGTGGAAAGCACGGTAAAGATAGGAAGAGCCATCAACCAGCACCAGAGTTTTCATTGACGGTCAGTGCGGAAAATAGAGCATGAGTGAAAAGCAGAAGGTTCCGGTTCCGCTTGCCCCCGAGTTCGTCGAGAAGGCCTGGTCGGCGCGCGAATCCTGGCGGGTTTTTGGAATTATGGCAGAGTTTGTCGAGGCCACCGAACGCCTGGCGCACATCCGTCCGGCAGTGAGTATTTTCGGCAGCGCGCGCACGCCGCCAGACCATCCTTACTACCACCTTGCGGAGAACATCAGCCGCCAGCTGTCCGACGCCGGCTTCAGTGTCATCTCCGGAGGCGGCCCGGGCATCATGGAAGCGGCGAACAAGGGCGCCTATGCGGGACGCTCGCTGTCGGTCGGCCTCAACATCCAGTTGCCGCACGAGCAGGCATCCAACCGCTACCAGGACGTCAGCCAGACCTTCCGCCATTTCTTCGCGCGCAAAGTCATGTTCGTAAAATTCGCCTGTGCCTATGTCGTGCTGCCGGGCGGGTTCGGCACGCTGGACGAGCTGGGCGAAGTGCTGACCCTGGTGCAGACCCGCAAGATCCGCAGCATTCCGGTCATCCTGATGCAGAGCTCGTACTGGAAGGGACTGTTAGACTGGATGCGCGACCGCATGGTTTCCGAGGGCATGATCGACGCCAACGACATGAACCTGATACAGATCATCGACGAGCCCGAGGGGGTGGTCGAAGCGATATTCAACCATTACGAGAAACGCGGCTTCACGCTTACCGCCGCGGAACGCGAAGCGCAACTGAACCTGTAGTCCCGCCATACGATGTCCGTATTCACGACAGTCACGCCCGAGCAGCTTTCCGCCTGGCTGAAAAACTATTCCATCGGCGTGCTGGTCGACCTCGAGGGCATTCTCTCGGGAATCGAGAACACCAATTATTTCGTCACCACCAGCCACGGCAGGTTCGTGCTGACGCTGTTCGAGAAACTGACGGGCGCCGAACTGCCGTTCTACCTGAACCTGATGGCTCATCTTTCCAGCCATGGCCTGCCGTGCCCGAAGCCGATCGCCAACCTGCAGAACCAGCTTTTGGGCGAGCTCAATGGCAAGCCGGCCGCCATTGCCACCTGCCTGGAAGGCCAGCCGGTGCTGGAGCCGACTCCGGACCATTGCGCACGAGTAGGCGAAGTACTCGCGGAAATGCACCTTGCCGGCGGCACCTACAAGGGCCGCCTCGACAATCTCCGGGGAGCGCGATGGTGGACCGCCTGCGCACCCGAAATCTATCCCTTCCTCAAGCCTGAGGACGAGGAGCTGCTCCGGTCGGAGATCCGCTTCCAGGCCGGGCAGAACCGGGAACCGTTGCCCCGAGGCGTGGTGCATGCAGACCTGTTCCGTGACAACGTGCTGTTCCGCGAGGACCAGGGACATGGCGCGCAGGTCGGTGGATTCATCGATTTTTATTTTGCCTGCATCGACTGCTTCATCTACGACGTCGCCATCACGGTCAACGACTGGTGCGTGAACGCCGATGCGGCCACAGACACGGCGCGCGTGCAGGCCATGCTCAAAGCCTATACCACGGTGCGGCCGTTCACCGCCGAAGAACGCGAGGCCTGGCCCTGGATGCTGCGCGCCGGCGCGCTGCGATTCTGGGTATCGCGCCTGTACGACTTCCACCTGCCCCGTCCCGGCGAACTGACCCACAAGCACGACCCGGAGCGTTTCCGCCGCATCCTTTTGAATCACCGCGCCTCGCCCGAGCGGCAGCAGGGCCTCGCAGTATGAGCTTGCCATGCCGATGAGCATTCGCAGCGTCCCGCCGGAACGCGGGTGGCAGTGGATCGTCCAGGCCTTTGCGCTGTTCAGGAAGAACCCGCTGATCTGGCTGGTGCTGAACCTGATACTGGTGGCGATCGGCTGGGTGCTGGGAAAGGTGCCGGTCGCGGGCTCTTACGTGCTCTACCTGCTCGCCCCCATTTTTCTCGCCGGCATCATGACCGCGTGCAGGGACCTCGAAGCGGGTGGCGACATCGAGATCGGGCATCTGTTTCGCGGCTTCCGCCAGAACTCCGCGCAGCTGGTGACGGTCGGCGGCGTGCACCTGGTCGGCCAGGTGCTGATCTCGGGCCTGATGCTGAGCATCGGCGGGCCGGAATTCCAGGAAATCGCGCGGGGCGGGCAGGTGGGGGACCCGGCCGCCATTTCGCCGGAAGCGCGCGAGCGTATCCTGCTGGCGCTCCTGGTTTCACTTTCGCTTTACATGCCGCTGGCGATGGCGGTTTGGTTCTCGCCTTCGCTGGTGATCCTGAACAACCAGCAGGGCTTTCGTGCCATCGTTTTCAGCCTCATCGCAGGCTTTCGCAACATCCTGCCGTTCCTGGTCTACGGCCTGGCCAGCACGGTGTTGTTCGTCCTCGCGGTGCTTCCCTTCGGCATTGGCCTGGTGTTGTGGCTGCCGGTCATGGCGCTGAGCATGTACACCAGCTACCGCGATGTGTTCGTGATGACCGCCGCGCCGGCAACGGAGCCCGAGGCCTGATCCGCTTCATGCCGCGGTCAGCTTCGCGTACTCCAGCGCCAGCCATTTAAGCCCGCCATCGCGGAAGTTCACCTGCACCCGTGCATCGGCACCGTGGCCTTCGGCGCTGACGATCACGCCGGAACCGAACTTCGCATGGACCACGCTTTGGCCGACGCGCCAGCCTGAGACGGAGGCCTCCATCTTTGGCGTCTTCTCGGAGCCGGATTCGAAACCCCTGGCCACGACGAACCCGGAATACTTGGTTGTATTGACGCGCTTGATCAGTTCCGCCGGAATCTCCTCGAGGAAGCGCGAGGCGATGTTGTAGCGCGTTTGCCCGTGCAGCATGCGTGTCTGCGCATGGGTCAGGTACAGCCGGCGCCGCGCCCGCGTCAGCGCGACGTACATGAGCCGGCGCTCCTCTTCCAGTCCTTCCTGCTCCGTCAGGCTGTTCTCGTGCGGGAACAAGCCTTCTTCCAGGCCGCTGATGAACACCGCGTGAAACTCGAGGCCCTTGGAGGAATGGACCGTCATCAGTTGCAGGGCGTCCGCGCCCGCGGCAGCCTGATGTTCGCCGGACTCCAGCGAGGCATGGGCCAGGAACAAGCTCAGCGCGTCCAGGCCTTCGGAACGGATTTCTCCTTCTTCGGTGACCTGCGTGATGGGGCCGTCGGCGGCGACGAAAGTCGTTGCCGCGGTCGTCAGTTCGTTCAGATTCTCGATGCGGTCCTCGGCTTCGCGCTCGGTCTGGTAGTGCGCGATCAGCCCGCTGTGTTCGACCACGTGTTCGACGATCTCCGGCAGGGGCAGGCCTTCGGCAGCCTTGCGCATGGATTCGATCATCTGGATGAACGCCGCGATGCTGGTGCCGGCCCTGCCGCTCAGGGTATTGACGCAGGCCGCCTGCCACAGCGATATGCCGCGGCCTTGCGAAACTTCCTGCAACTGCTCGATACTGCGGTTGCCAATGCCCCGCGTCGGAAAATTCACCACGCGCAGGAAAGCGCCGTCGTCGTCGGCATTCGCGACCAGGCGCAGGTAGGCCAGCGCATGCTTGATTTCCTGGCGCTCGAAGAATCGCAGGCCGCCGTATACCCGGTAGGCCATTCCCGCCTTCACCAGCGCGTGCTCCAGCACCCGCGACTGGGCATTGGAGCGGTACAGCAGCGCCATGTCCGAAAGCGCCGCGCCTGCGTTCCTGAGCAGACGGACTTCGTCGAGGATGTAGTCCGCCTCCTCGAGGTCGGTCATGGCCTCGAACAGCCGCAGCGATTCGCCGGAGCCTTCCGACGTCCACAGATTTTTGCCCAGCCGGCTGTGGTTGTTGCGGATAAGCGCATTCGCGGCGTCGAGGATGTTGCCCTGGCTGCGGTAGTTCTGCTCGAGCTTGATGACTTTCTCGACATGGAAGTCGCGCTCGAAGTCCAGCATGTTGCCCGATCGGGCGCCGCGGAAAGCGTAAATGGACTGATCGTCGTCGCCCACGCCGAAAATGCTGTTGCCCGAGCCTGCGAGCAGCTTGAGCCACATGTACTGCAGCCGGTTGGTGTCCTGGAACTCGTCCACCAGGATGTGCTGGAAGCGCCCCCGGTAGTGCTCGCGCAGGAGTTCGTTCTTCGACAGCAACTCATAACAGCGCAGCAACAACTCGGCGAAATCCACCACGCCTTCGCGGTTGCATTGGGCGTCGTAGGTTTCATAGACCATGACCAGGCGCCGCGAAAAATCGTCGAAGGCCTCGACTTGCGGCGCCCGCAGACCCTGCTCCTTGGCGCCGTTGATAAAATACTGCGCCTGCCGCGGCGGGTACTTCTCATCGTCGAGGTTCATGCCCTTCATCACGCGCTTGATCAGCGCGAGTTGGTCGGCGGAATCGAGGATCTGGAAGGTCTGCGGCAGTCCGGCGTCGCGGTAATGCGCGCGCAGGATGCGGTTGCACAAGCCGTGAAATGTGCCGACCCACATGCCGCGGGTATTGATTGGCAGCATCCCGGAAATCCGTATCAGCATCTCGCGCGACGCCTTGTTGGTGAACGTCACGGCCAGCAGGCCCATTGGACCAATCTGCCCGGTCTGGATCAGCCAGGCGATACGGGTGGTGAGAACCCGGGTCTTGCCGGAACCAGCGCCGGCAAGGATCAGCGCCGACTGGTGGGGGAGCGTGACGGCTTCGAGCTGTTGCGGATTCAGGCCTTCGAGCAGCGACATTCGGGAGCGGGGGCGTTGCGTTTTCGATCCGGGATTATATGTGAAGCGCGGATCTAAACCTTGAACCACGGAGGGCACGGAGGAAAACAAGAACGAGGGAGGGGAAAATTTCATGGTGGTGCAGTGGGCGATTACACGCGGCGATTTACTCGGGCGCCATGCACAACCGCAGCGATTCCTCCATTTACTCTTCCGGTTTTCCTCCGTGCCCTCCGTGTCCTCCGTGGTTCAGGACCTAACTTCTTTCGCCTTGCGGCTTTCGGAGACCAGGTCGCGGATCAGGGGCGTCATGATGGATTGCATGGCGAAATCCATCCGCGTGCCCGGAACCACCAGCGTGTCGGGACGCGACTGAAAGGAATCCTCGATCATCGCCAGCAGATAGGGAAAGTTCACCGGCTCCGGTCTGGTGAAACGGATCACGACGAAACTTTCCTCCGCCGAGGGAATCTCGCGGACCACGAAGGGATTCGAGGTGTCCACCGTCGGCACGCGCTGGAAATTCACATGCGTGCGCGAGAACTGAGGCGTGATGTAATGCACGTAGTCGTACATGCGGCGCAGGATCGTGTTCGTCACTGCATCAACGGAGTGGCCCCGCGCCTGGGTGTCGCGATGGATTTTTTGGATCCACTCGAGATTGACGATCGGCGTTACGCCGATCAACAGGTCGACATGCTTCGCGATGTCGACCTTGTCCGTCACCACGCCGCCATGCAGGCCTTCGTAGAACAACAGGTCCGTCTGGTCCGGCAGCCGCTGCCAGGGCGTGAAGGTGCCGGCCTTCTGCCCGTAGCGCGCGGCGCGCTCCTCGTTGTGCAGGTAGAGCCTGGAATTACCGCCGCCGTGCCGGCCGTATTCGTGGAACAGGGCTTCCAGTTCCTCGAACAGGTTGGCCTCCGGGCCGAAATGGCTGACCGCCTGGCCGCCCATCTGCTCGTAGGCCTCGATCAGGCGCCGCATCTCTTCGCGGGAATATTTGTGGAAGCTGTCGCCCTCGATGAGCGCCGCGCCGATGCCCTCGTGCTGGAAAATGTTTTCGAAGGTCTTGCGCACGGCGGTGGTGCCGGCGCCGGACGAACCGGTTACCGCGATGATCGGATGTCTGCGTGACATGGGGGCGCGGGATGGGCGTGCGCCGGAGCAGCGCACGCCGCGATCCTACACCGAAACGTCCCGGCTACGGGCGTCGCTTGTGCGGCGCCCGCTATGGATCTGGTCGACGCCTTACAGATTACTGCTGTGAAGCGACCGGTTCGACGCCGGGGTGCGTTGTCTTGAGCCGGGCGCCGAGCGCCGCGGCTTCCCGTTCGTTCGCAAAACCGGCGATGCGCACCCGGTAAAGCTGCCCGCCTTCCCGCGGCTGCGGACGGATTCGCGCGGGATAGCCGTCACGCCGCAGGTTGTCGTACAGCGCAAGCGCATCGGCCTGGCTCTCGAAGCTGCCGAGATACAGCTTCCATTTGCCGTCCTTTCGCACCACGCCCTGCCCGTCCGCGATTTCGGTTTCGGTGGCCCAGAGCTTCAGTTGCTCCATGGGCACGGGCTCGACCGTGGCCGCGCCTTCCCTGGGCGCCTGCAGGTAGGTGAGCGGATCCTTCATTTCCACCGGCTGGTCGCCGCTGCGCGTCACCGAGATCTTGCCTTCGATCAGCACGACCACCTCCTTGTCACCCAGATTCTTGCCCCAGATGTCTGTGCCGCGGATGCCGGCGGTGATGGTCGGGAACTGCACCACGATGTCGCGCGAAGTCCTGGCCTTCAGCGCCGCATCAGTGGTGAAACGGAAGGCCCCCTCGAGAACGCGCAGTGTGGCCCCGAGGAAGCTCTCCTTGCGTCGCTGCACGACGTCGGACAGTTGCAGGCGGCCGTTCTCGCCAAGCTTCACGACGCTGCCGTCGGCGAGGCGCAGCAGCAGGCGCGAGTTGCCGCCGGTCGCGACTTCGTCGTTGCTGCGCAACTCGGAACCGATCACCAGCGGCTGGCGCTTGCCGTCGCGGCTGACCCATGCCGGAAGCTGGATGCCTTCAACAACGGCATCGGGAGCGGCCTGCAAAAGAGTGGCCGCGGAAAAGAGCAGGGCAAAAAGGCCTGCGCGTAGCAATGTCATATGAACTCCATTTGAATTTTACCAACCACGTCGGCAAATACGGCTGCAAAAGCTGATCGGATGCGATGGCGACGGTATAATCAATCATTCTAGAACAAACACTTCCATAAACATGCAACCGCAATACCAGCCCTCCGCCGTCGAGCAGCAGGTACAAAAAGAGTGGGCCGCCAAAAATGCATTCCGTGCCGCCGACGGGGCCGACAAACCGAAGTACTACTGCCTGTCGATGTTCCCCTATCCGTCCGGCAAGCTGCACATGGGTCACGTGCGCAATTACACCATCGGCGACGTGCTCTCACGCTATCACCGCATGCGTGGCTACAACGTCCTGCAGCCGATGGGCTGGGATGCCTTCGGCCTGCCCGCCGAGAACGCGGCCATGGCCAACAACGTGCCGCCGGCGAAATGGACCTACGACAACATCGCCTACATGAAGAAGCAGCTCAAGTCGCTGGGTTTTGCCATCGACTGGGAGCGCGAACTGGCGACTTGCACGCCGGAATACTACCGCTGGAACCAGTGGTTCTTCCTGCGCATGCTGGAGAAGGGCCTGGCCTACAAGAAAACCGGCACCGTGAACTGGGATCCGGTCGACCAGACCGTACTGGCCAACGAGCAGGTGATCGACGGACGCGGCTGGCGCACCGGCGCGCTGGTGGAGAAGCGCGAAATCCCGATGTACTACCTGGCCATCACGAAGTACTCGGAGGAACTGCTTGCGTCGCTCGATACGCTGACCGGCTGGCCGGAGCGGGTCAAGACCATGCAGGCGAACTGGATCGGCAAGAGTTTCGGCGTCCGCCTGGCCTTTCCCTATGAACTGAACGGCACGGCCGGCAAGCTGTGGGTGTTCACCACCCGCGCCGATACCGTCATGGGCGTGACGTTCGTGGCGGTCGCGGCGGAGCATCCCCTTGCGGCCGAAGGCGCCAGGGGCAACCCGCAACTCGCCGCCTTCGTCGAGGAATGCAAGCGCGGTGGCGTGCAGGAAGCGGAACTCGCGACCCAGGAAAAGAAGGGCATGAAGACCGACCTGTTCGTCAGCCACCCGCTCACGGGCGAGAAGGTGGAAGTCTGGGTCGGCAATTACGTGCTGATGAGCTACGGCGACGGCGCTGTGATGGGGGTGCCCGGCCACGACGAGCGCGACTTCGTCTTCGCCAAGAAGTACGGGCTGCCGATCGTGCCGGTCATCGACGTCGAAGGCCGCGCCTATTCGCTGGATGCGTGGCAGGCGTGGTACGCAGACCACGGCGTCTGCGTGAATTCCGGCCGGTACAATGGACTGGATTTCGCGGCATCCGTCAATGCAGTCGCCGCCGACCTCAAGGCGAAGGGCCTGGGCGAGAAGCAGGTCACCTGGCGCCTGCGCGACTGGGGCATTTCACGCCAGCGCTACTGGGGCTGCCCGATCCCGATCGTCCATTGCAAGTCCTGCGGTGACGTGCCGGTGCCGGACGACCAGTTGCCGGTCGTGTTGCCGGACAATTGTGTTCCCGATGGCAGCGGCAATCCGCTCAACAAGCTTTCGAGCTTCCTCGACACACCGTGTCCGAAGTGCGGCAAGCCCGCGCGGCGCGAGACCGATACCATGGACACCTTCGTGGATTCGTCCTGGTATTTCCTGCGCTACGCCTGCGCCGACCAGGACGGGAAAATGGTCGACGAGCGCGTCAATTACTGGCTGCCCGTGGACCAGTACATCGGCGGCATCGAACACGCCATCCTGCACCTGCTGTATTCGCGCTTCTGGACCAAAGCCATGCGCGACCTCGGCCTGGTAAAGCTCGACGAACCCTTCACGCGCCTGCTGACGCAGGGGATGGTGCTGAACGAGATCTTCTCCCGCAAGACGGACAGCGGCCGCGTCCAGTATTTCAATCCGGCGGAAGTGGAACTGCAGTTCGACGAAACCGGCAAACGCACCGGGGCTATGCTCAGGTCGGATGGCCAGCCGCTCGATTCGGGCGGCATCCGCACCATGTCCAAGTCGAAAAACAACGGTGTGGATCCGCAGGCGCTGATCGAGCAGTTTGGCGCTGACACGGCGCGATTCTTCATGATGTTCACATCGCCTCCCGAGGACACGCTGGCGTGGAACGACGACGGCGTCGAAGGCGCTTACCGATTTTTGCGCCGGTTGTGGAGTTACGGCGAGAGATTCAAGCAGGGTGGAGGTCCTGCAATTGCCCCCAACTTGCAGAAGGCCACGCGTCTGGAGATCCATACGCTGCTCAAACAGGCCAGCTATGACATGGAGAGACATCAGTTCAACACCGTTGCTTCCGCTGCAATGAAGATGTTGAATGCGCTGGACCGAATGGTGGGCGTTGGCGATACGGCGGCTAAAGAGGGACTTTCGATTCTGCTGAGGCTACTCTCTCCCATTACGCCGCATGTGTGCCAGTACTTATGGCGCGAACTCGGCTTCGGCGCCGAGATCCTCGACGCACCCTGGCCAGTGGTGGACGAGTCGGCTTTGGTCCGGGACGAGGTCGACCTGGTGGTGCAGGTCAACGGCAAGCACCGCGGGTCCGTCCGCGTTCCCAGCGAGGCTTCGCGCGAAGCGGTCGAGCGCCTGGTGCTCGAGAGCCCCAACGTGCAGAAGTATATGGATGGGCAAACGGTGAAGAAAGTGATCGTTGTGCCCGGACGGTTGGTAAATATTGTTGTCTGAGAAAATCAGGGACGAGGGACGAGGGGCGAGAGATGAGGGAAGGTCAACGCATATCAGGACTCCAGCAGTTCGAGAAGGGTGATGAATAAATTCTTACTGGACGTCTCCTCGCTCCTCGCTCCTCGCCCCTCGGCCCTGGTCATCGCGATTATTTTCGTGCTGACCCTCTCTTCCTGCGGCTTTCAGCTTCGCGGCCAGGTCGCGATTCCGTTCCAGACCATTTTCATCGAAGCGCCCGGCTACTCCGTCTTTGTCAATGACCTGGAACGGGCGATTCGTTCCGGGAGCGCGACGCGCATCGTTGCCAACCGCGACGAAGCCGAGGCAGTGCTCAACATCCTCGGCGAAGCGCAGGAGAAGCACATCCTCTCGCTTTCCAGCGCGGGCAGGGTGCGCGAGTTTGAACTGCGGTACCGCATCGCGTACCGGCTTACCGACAAGGCATCCATCGACCTTGCTCCGCCCGGCGAGATCAACCTGCGGCGGGACATGACCTATGACGACACCCAGGTGCTGGCCAAGGAATCGGAAGAGGTGCTGCTGTACCGCGACATGAAAGCCGATGCCGTGCAGCAGATGCTGCGCCGCCTTTCGGTGGCGCACCGTCCGTTCTGAGGAAGCTACCGGGATTCGCGGACGATATAATCGGTGCATCTGAATCCTCTGTCAGCCCATGCCGCCTGAAGGCACTGTAGGTACCGTCAGTCCAAAGTTCGAGCGCTTCGATGAGCCCATTGTGCTCCAGAGCGGCGCCCGCCTGGACGCGTACCAGCTTGCCTACGAAACCTACGGCACACTGAATTCGGCGCGCAGCAACGCGGTGCTGGTCTGCCATGCCCTGAATGCCTCCCACCATGTAGCCGGCGTCTATGCGGACGATCCGGACAACGTTGGCTGGTGGGACAATCTCATTGGCCCCGGCAAGCCGCTCGATACGAACCGCTTCTTCGTCGTCGGCGTCAACAACATCGGCGGCTGCCATGGCTCCACCGGCCCTGCCAGCATCAATCCCGCGACCGGCAGCCAATGGGGTGCCGACTTCCCGATGGTCACGGTGGAAGACTGGGTCGAAGCGCAATCGCGTCTGGCGACCCGCCTGGGCATCCGGCGTTTCGCCGCCGTCATGGGCGGCAGCCTGGGCGCGATGCAGGCGCTGCAATGGACCATCAGCCAGCCGCAACGCATCGGCCATGCGATCGTGATCGCGGCCGCGCCAAAGCTCTCGACCCAGAACATCGCCTTCAACGAAGTGGCGCGCCAGGCCATCACCACTGACCCGGATTTCCACGGCGGGAATTTCTATTCCCACGGCGTCGTTCCGCGCCGCGGGTTGCGCATTGCGCGCATGATCGGGCACATCACTTATCTTTCCGATGATGCGATGGCCGAAAAGTTCGGACGCGAGTTGCGCGAAGGCGTGTACAAGTTCAATTTCGACGTCGAGTTCCAGATCGAGTCCTACCTGCGCTATCAGGCCGACAAGTTCGCCGAGCGTTTCGACGCCAATACCTACCTGCGCATCACCAAGGCGCTGGACTACTTTGATCCCGCTGCCGCGCATGGGGGCCACCTCAGCGCGGCATTGAAACAGGCCAGCGCTGGCTTCCTGGTGGCGTCCTTCACTTCGGACTGGCGTTTTTCTCCGGCGCGCTCTCGCGAAATCGTCAAGGCGCTGCTCGACAATGGCCTCGATGCGAGTTATGCGGAAATCAACGCGCCGCACGGGCACGATGCCTTCCTGATGGATGATCCGCGCTATCACAACGTGATCCGCGCCTATTTCAACAACATCGCCCTGTGACGGCCGACCCATGACGCCTTTCGACATGCCGGCTTCGCTGTCGGGACGCTCCGATTTCATCGCGATCGCAAAATGGATCAAGCCAGACGCCAGGGTCCTCGACCTGGGCTGTGGCGACGGCTCGTTGTTGCGGCACCTGAAGGAAGCGCGCGGCGTCACCGGCTATGGCATCGAAATCGACGATATCAAGGTGCTGGCCTGCGTGAAGAACAGGGTGAATGTGCTGCAGATCGACCTCGAGTCGGGGTTGTCAGAGTTCGAATCGGATTCGTTCGACTACGTCATCCTGTCGCAGACATTGCAAGCCGTGCGCCACACCGAGCGCATCATCCGCGACATGCTGCGGGTGGGTCGCGAAGCGATCGTCACTTTCCCCAACTTCGGCTACTGGCGGCACCGGCTGCAGATTGTCGGGGGCCGCATGCCGGTTTCGGGCGAACTGCCTTACGAGTGGTACGACACGCCAAACATCCATCTGTTCACGATTCGCGACTTCGAGAATTTCTGCGGCACCCACAACGTGCGCATTCTCGAGCGTGTAGTGATGGCCGAGGGCCGGCCGGTGAATTTCCTGCCCAATCTGCTGGGCTCGCTCGCGGTCTACCGCTTCGACGAAGGGCCGCGCGCCTAGGAATCGCGGATTGCAGGGCGGGTTCCATCCTGTCGCCGTCAGCCATGCCAGCACCGGCAGACCGCGCCTTGCCGCACCGGTGAAAAACGTTTCGTCGCCGAGAAGGTGGCCACAGCCAGCCCGCTATCCGGCAATGAACCTAAGCGTCAGCCGCCTTGTCAGCGCGCGCGTCAACTTTGCCCTCCTTGCCCGCCGAGCCGATCGACAGGTCGGCGAGCCCCGAGCGGATCATGAACCAGAACAGGATTACGCCCGGGAAGGCGATGACGGTGGTGAGCAGATAGAAGTTTACATAGCCGATCGCCTCGATCAGCGCGCCTGCACTCGTCCCGGTGAGGAGGCGACCGGCTATGCTTGCCAGCGCGGAGAGCAGGGCGTACTGGGTCGCGGTGAAGCGTAGGTTGCAAAGCGCAGAGAGGTAGGCGACCACCGTCACGCCGCCTATGCCGCTCGCGAAATTCTCGAAGCCGACCGCCGCGGCCATGCCGATGTTGCTATGGCCGGCCGCCGCCAGCGCGGCGAAGCTGAAATTCGATACCGCCATCAGGACCAGGCTGACGAGGACCGCATGCTTCATCCCCAAGCGCGCGTAGAGAATGCCGCCGACAAGAATGCCGAGCAGCAGCGCGATGAAGCCTACACCGACGTCGTAGAAGGCTACTTCATCGTTGCTAAAGCCAAGGTCCTTGAAGAGCAGCCTGAGCGTAAGATTGGCGAGCGTGTCGCCGATCTTGTGGATGAGCACGAACAGCAGCACCACCAGCGCCCCCTGGCGCTTGAGGAACTCGAGCAACGGGCTGAAATAGGCGACGATCGCTTCGACGACGCCGCGCGGCTTGACCGGCTCGCGGTGTCGCTCAGGCTCGCCCATCACTACGCCGACCAGCATCGCCGGGAGCGCGAATACGGCGCAGACAAGATAGGCGGCGCTCCAGCCGAGACGGGCGGCGATGACCAGCGCTAGGGCGCCGGCCGCCGTAGCGCCGATGCGCCAGCCGTACTGCGACATGCCGGAGCCGACACCGAGCTGGCGCGGCTCGAGAAGCTCGATGCGGTAGGCGTCGATGACGATGTCGAACGTGGCGCCGGCAACGCCCACGGTGATCGCGGCGATCGCGACCATATAAAGCGCTTCGTCCGGATCGGCGATTCCGAGGAACGCGACGGCGGCCATCACCAGCACGCCGACCAGCCACAGCCAGCTGCGCCGCTGCCCGAACCTGCCGATTACCGGTAGCCGGACGTTGTCGACGATCGGTGCCCAAAGGAACTTGAAGTTGTAGGCGAGGAAAGTGAGCGCGAAAGCGGTCACCGCGCTTTTGGTGATGCCGTACTGGGCGAGGCGCGTGGTCAAAGTCGCGCCGATCATCGCGAAGCCGAAGCCGGAGGAGATGCCCAAGAACAACGCCGCGAGGGGCGCGGACTCAAAATAAGGGCGTATGCCTTCCGGCAGCCTGCTGCGCCAGTTGCGTAACGCGGTCGTACGGTTCTTCACGTCGCCGCTTCCCAATCATCCGGAAACCCAGGCAACAGCATGCGGGCCACGGGCGGCTGCGCATACACGCGCAGGTCGCTAAGCCAGCGGGTAGTCATAGTCGACGGTAAGAGGCGCGTGGTCGCTGAAGCGCTGCTCCTTGTAGATCGAGCAGGACTTGGCCTTGGCGGCGATGCCCGGGGTGGCCATCTGGTAGTCGATGCGCCATCCCACGTTCTTGGCGTACGCCTGGCCCCGGTTGGACCACCAGGTATATTGCTCGGGGCGGGTGTCGATCTGGCGGAACACGTCGACGAAGCCGAGCGTGTCGATGACCCCCGAGAACCAGGCCCGCTCCTCGGGCAGGAACCCGGAATTTTTCTGGTTGGAGCGCCAGTTTTTCAGGTCGATCTCCTTGTGCGCCACGTTCCAGTCGCCGCAGATGATCACATCGCGGCCGCCGGTGTGCAGTTCATGCAGGGGATCGATGAAACGTTCCATGAACCCGAACTTGATCGCAAGCCGTTCGGCGGAACTAGATCCCGACGGCACGTATACTGACACCACGCTGAGATTGCCGTACTGGACTTCGATGTAGCGGCCTTCGGCGTCGATGTCGGGGATGCCGAGGCCGCTGATCACGCGGTCAGGTTTGCGCCGGCAGTAGATGCCGACACCACTGTAGCCGGGGCGTTCAGCGCAATGGAAATGGCCGTGGAAGCCGTCGGGATTCCGGATCGCGTCCGAAAGGTCCTTTTCCTGCGCCTTGACCTCCTGCACGCAAACGACGTCCGCGGTCAGCCGGCCCATCCAGTCGAGGAAGCCTTTATTGACGGCCGAACGTATGCCGTTCAGATTGAGAGAGACGATTCGCAATGAAAGATTTCAGGCAGGAATTCATCGAATTCGCCTTGGGCCGCGGAGTGCTCTGTTTCGGCGAGTTCAAGACCAAGGCCGGGCGGCTTTCGCCCTATTTCTTTAACGCCGGCCTGTTCAACGATGGCGAGGCCCTGCGCAAGCTCGGGCAATTCTACGCCAAAGCCATTCTTGCCGCCGCTCCCCCCTTCGACATGCTGTTCGGCCCCGCCTACAAAGGTATTCCACTAGTATCCGGGGTCAGCATCGCGCTTGCCGAATTAGGGCGCAATCTGCCCTTCTGCTTCAATCGCAAGGAAGCCAAGGACCACGGTGAGGGCGGCATGACCGTTGGCGCCCCCCTGAGGGGCCAGATACTGATCGTGGATGACGTGATTTCCGCTGGGACATCCGTCAGGGAATCGGTGCAGATCATTCGGGCGGCTGGGGCGCAACCCTGCGGCGTGGCCATCGCCCTTGACCGCATGGAGCGGGGGACCGGGCCCCAGTCGGCCACCCAGGAGGTGCGCAGCCAATTCGGCATTCCGGTCATAAGCATCGCCACCCTGGACGACCTGACCGTGTTCCTGCAGGCGCGGGGCGACATGGCACAGCAGTTGCAATCAGTCCTGCATTACCGCAAGGAATACGGAGCAAGTCTATGAAAATGGTTCGCATCCTGCTGGCAGTCCTGGTTGCCGCCTCGCTGGCCCTGCCGGCTTACGCGCAGAAGAAGCCCAGCAGCCGCATGTACAAGTGTGTCGACGAGGCCGGCAAGGTCTTCTACTCGGACAGCCTGGACACGGACTGCAACAAGGGCAGCGAGTTGAATCGCCATGGCGTTGTGCTCAAGAAACCGGGCGACAAGCCGGCGAGCCAGCCGAAACTGGCCAAGGACGACCCGAAAAGGGTCGAGCTTGCGACGGCTGAGCGGCGTGATCGCGCGCTGATGGCGACTTACATGGCCGAACAGGATATTGACGCCGCGCGTGACCGCAGCCTTTCCATTCCCATGCTGTCCATCAAGGGCCTCGAAGGCAAGCTGGAGAAGGTGAACAACGACCTGTTTGACCTGAAAAAAGATGCGGATACATTGGCCTCCCAGCAGAAGCCGCTACCGTCGGATCTGATCGAAGACGTACAAATCAAGCAGAAACAGGTTGCCGTTTTGGAAACAGAGCTGGTGCAAAAGAAAGCCAACGCCGAGGCTATTCGCGCGCGATTCGAGTCCGATAAACAGCGCTATCGGGAGCTCAAGCCCCGCACGGTGGCCGTAACCAACTAGCCCTGGCGGCCAAGTTTTTCCTTTAGGATTTCGTTGACCTGGGCGGGGTTTGCCTTGCCCTTGCTGGCTTTCATCACCTGCCCGACCAGGGACTGGAAGGCTTTTTCCTTGCCTCCCCGGTAGTCGGAGACCTGCTGGGCATTGGCGGAAATCACCGCGTCGACGATTTTCCCGATCTCGCCGGAATCGGAAATCTGTTTCAGCCCCTTGCGCTCGATGATTTCGTCGGCGCTGCCTTCCCCGGCCCAGATCGCATCGAACACATCCCTGGCGATCTTGCCCGAGATCGTTCCGTCCGAGATTCGAAGGGCTAAGGCGCGCAATTGCTCCGGCGAAACCTTGCTCCCGTCGATCTCCAGGTTCTCTTCGTTCAGCTTGGCGCTAAGCGGCCCTGTTATCCAGTTTGCCAATTGGGGGGTAGCGGCCGTACCGACTCCCATCAAAGTGGCTGACGAGAAATTGGCCGTTTCTTTACTGATAACAAGCTGACTTGCTTGATACGGCGTTAGGCCGAGGCCAATGAATTCTTCTCGCTTATCCTTCGGCAAGGCCGGAAGGCCTGCGCGAACTCTCGCGATCCATTCCTCAGAAATTTCGAGCGGTAGCAGATCCGGGTCGGGAAAATAACGGTAATCGTGCGCGTCTTCCTTGGTGCGCATCATGCGGGTCTCGCCGGAGTCGGGATCGAACAGGACGGTTGCCTGCTGAATCTTGCCGCCGTCTTCCAGGGTCTCGATCTGCCACTTCACTTCGTACTCGATCGCCTGCTGCAGGAAGCGGAATGAATTCAGATTCTTGATCTCGCGCCGGGTGCCGAGCGGCGCGCCGGGCCTGCGCACCGAAACATTGGCGTCGCAGCGGAACGAGCCTTCCTGCATGTTGCCGTCGCAGATGCCGATCCAACGCACCAGAGAATGCAGCGTCCGGGCGTAGGCGACTGCTTCCTCGGCGGAACTCATGTCGGGTTCGGAAACGATTTCCAGCAGGGGCGTACCAGCGCGGTTCAGGTCGATGCCGGTCATGCCTTGAAAATCTTCGTGAAGGGATTTGCCTGCATCCTCTTCCAAATGCGCGCGTGTGAGTTGTATGTCGATTTCACCTCGCGTCGGAGAGACGATGGGAATTTTTCCTCCATGCACGATCGGGATCTCGTACTGGCTGATCTGGTAACCCTTGGGCAGGTCGGGATAGAAGTAATTCTTGCGCGCGAAAATCGATCGCCGGTTGATCGTGGCGCCGATTGCCAGGCCGAAGCGGATGGCGCGTTCGACCGCGCCCTTGTTCAGGACTGGTAGCGAGCCCGGCAGGGCCAGATCGATCACGCTGGCTTGGGTATTGGGCTCTGCGCCGAACGCGGTCGGCGCGGGGGAGAAGATCTTCGACTGCGTCGACAACTGCGCGTGGGTTTCCAGCCCGATGACGATTTCCCAGTTCATGTGCGTGCGCAGGGGCGAAGGGCGAGGGACGAGGGACGAAGGCGAACCGGCATTTCCTAAAAACCTCCGGGAATACGCGTGTGCCAATCGGTAGCCTGCTGGTAGCGGTGGGCGACGCCGAGCAGCTTTGCTTCCTCAAAATAGTTCGACATGAGTTGCAGGCCAACCGGACGGTTTTTCGCGCCGAAGCCGCAGGGAATGCTCATGCCGGGGATCCCCGCCAGGCTGCCGGGGATCGTGTACAGGTCGGATAGGTACATCGACACCGGATCCGCCGCCTTTTCGCCGAAGCCGAAGGCCACGCTGGTGGTGACCGGCCCGGCGATGATGTCGCACTGCTGGAAGGCCTGCTGGAATTCGTCGGCGATGATCCTGCGAACCTTCTGCGCCTGGATGTAATAAGCGTCGTAGTAGCCGTGCGAAAGCACGTAAGTGCCGATCAGGATGCGGCGCCGGGGCTCAGGCCCGAAGCCTTCCTTGCGCGACTTTTTAATCATGTCGATCAGGTCGCCGTACTGGGCCGCGCGGTGGCCGTAACGCACGCCGTCGAATCGGCTCAGGTTCGAGGAACATTCGGCGGGCGCGATCACGTAGTAGACCGGGATGCCCAATTCGGCGTTGGGGAGCGAGATATCCACCAGTTTTGCCCCGAGCCTCACATACTCTGCGAGAGCTTCGCGCACTGCCTTTTCCACGTCCGGCTGCAGGCCTTCCCCGAAAAACTCATTCGGTACGCCGATGCGCAGGCTCTTCAGGTCGGAATTTAGCGCCCGGGTGTAGTCCTCGGCCGGCCGCTCGACGCTGGTCGAGTCTTTTGGATCGAAGCCCAGCATGGCGTTGAAGATGAGCGCGGCGTCCTCGGCCGACTGGGTCATGATGCCCGCCTGGTCGAGGCTGGAGGCGAAGGCAATCATGCCCCAGCGCGACGCCCGGCCGTAGGTCGGCTTGATGCCGGTGATGCCGGAAAAGGCCGCAGGCTCGCGGATCGAGCCCCCGGTATCGGTTGCTGTCGCGGCCGGCGCGATGCGCGCGGCGACGGCTGCGGCGGAGCCGCCAGAACTCCCGCCCGGAACGGCGGTCTTGTCCCACGGGTTAAGTACGTTGCCGTAGAAGCTGTTCTCGTTGGACGAGCCCATGGCGAACTCGTCGCAGTTGAGCTTGCCGAGCGAGACCATACCGGCGCCGGCCAGCTTTTCGACCACGGTGGCGTCGAAGGGGCTCATGTAGCCCTTGAGCATCCGGGAGGAAGCCGTAGAAGCGAAGTCGCGGGTGACGAAAATGTCCTTGTGGGCGATGGGGACGCCGGTAAGCGGGGTCGCGTCGCCGCGTGCGATGCGGGCGTCGGCCGCGCGCGCCTGGGCCAGCGTCACCTCGGGGCGGACGTCCAGGAAGGCATTGAGATCCTTGTGGCGGTCGATACGCTCCAGGTACGAACGGGCCAGTTCAACGGCGGACACCGATCTGGCGGACAGAGCCCGGCCGAGCTCGGCCACGGACTTGCGGGATAGTTCAGGTGCCGACATCGCCGATGCCCTATTCGATCACTTTGGGGACCAGGAACAGTCCGTCCTGCTGCGCAGGCGCGTTCCCGAGGACGACATCGCGTACGTCCGGAATACTCGCCGCATCTTCCCGCAGGCGCTGGCTGCCGCCCAGTGGATGGGACATCGGCTCGATCCGGCTGGTGTCGACGGACTGCAGGCGTTCGATCATCACGAAAATGTCGTTTAACTGGCCGAGGGTCTGCTCGGCATCGCCTTCCGTGATCTCGATGCGCGCGAGATGGGCGATACGCTTGACGTCGCTGAGGGTGAGTGCCATTTGCCGGGAAGCTTCCTGGGTTGCGAACCGGGGCGCGGGACTGAAACGGGATGCCGTGCTGCACGGCCGCCGCCGGTCGTCCCACCTCCGGAATTGCCGGTTTTTATTAACTGCCGCAGTACGATAGAGTATCATACGCGCATCTTTTTTCCGCACTGCGACAGACTGGGCCCCGCCAAATGTTCGGATTTCTAAACGGCTACTTCTCCAACGATCTCGCCATTGACCTCGGCACGGCCAATACCCTGATCTATGTGAAGGGCAAGGGCATCGTGCTCAACGAGCCGTCCGTGGTGGCAATCCGGCAGGAAGGTGGTCCGAATGGCAAGAAGGTGATCCAGGAGGTCGGACTCGCCGCCAAGCAGATGCTGGGACGCACGCCGGGCAACATCACCGCCATCCGGCCGATGAAGGACGGCGTGATCGCCGACTTCACCGTCACCGAGCAGATGCTCAAGCAATTCATCAAAAAGGTCCACGATTCCCGCCTGTTCTCCCCTAGTCCCCGCATCGTCATTTGCGTACCGTGTGGCTCGACCCAGGTCGAGCGCCGGGCGATCCGCGAATCGGCCTACGGCGCGGGCGCGCGCAAGGTCGAGTTGATCGAGGAGCCGATGGCGGCAGCGATCGGCGCCGGACTGCCGGTGGAGGAAGCCACCGGTTCCATGGTGGTGGACATCGGCGGCGGCACGACGGAAGTGGGCGTGATTTCCCTTGGCGGAATCGTCTACTCCGGCTCGGTGCGGGTTGGCGGCGACAAGTTCGATGAGGCCATCATCAACTACATCCGTCGCAACTACGGCATGCTGATCGGTGAAACGACGGCCGAGGAGATCAAGAAGGAAATCGGCTCGGCCTTTCCCGGTTCGGAAGTGCGCGAGAAGGAAGTCAAAGGCCGCAACCTGGCGGAAGGCATCCCGCGCAGCTTTACCATCTCCAGCAATGAAATTCTGGAAGCGCTGACCGATCCGCTTAATAGCATCGTCAGCGCGGTCAAGTCCGCCCTCGAGCAGACCCCGCCGGAACTGGGCGCGGACATCGCCGAGAAGGGCATGGTGCTGACCGGTGGCGGCGCGCTGCTGCGCGACATCGACCGCCTGCTGATGGAAGAAACCGGCCTGCCGGTCATTGTTGCCGACGACCCGCTTACCTGCGTCGTGCGCGGCTCCGGCCGGGCGCTGGAAAAGATCGACAAGCTTGGCACCATCTTTACCAACGACTGATGACCCCGTGAGGGGTGAGGGGCGAGGGGTGAGGGAAAAGCGGTCAAGCAAAAAGTGCGTGTTTGCGCTTCGCAGGGCCTTCCGCCGCAGGTGGCCTGCTCTCCCGCCGGATTTCCCTCACCCCTCGCCCCTCATCCCTGCTCCGCTTCAAGTGTGCCCTTGTCGCCCCTAGATGGAATACACTCCGCCGCCATTCTTCAAGCGGGGCCCCAGCCTCTTTGCCCGTCTCTCGTTTTTCGCCGCCCTGTCCCTGATTTTGCTGTACGCCGATGCGCGCTTTCACTACATGGAGTCGATGCGCAAGGCGGTCGCCGTCGTGCTTTTCCCCCTGCAGAATTTGGCCGACGTTCCCGGAGAACTGGGCTCGCGCGTAAGCAGCTTCTTCGTCACCCAGTCCTCGCTGCAGCGGGACAACGAGCGCCTGGCCCGGGAAAATTTCCTCAACGCCGGCCTGTTGCAGACCCAGCAGGCGCTCATCGCCGAGAACCAGCACCTGCGCGCGCTGCTCGAAATGCAGGAGCGCACCGAACAATCCTCCGTCAGCGCCGAGATCCTCTACTTCGGCCGCGATCCCTTCAGCCGCAAGGTGATCGTCGACAAGGGTGCCACGCAGGACATCGAGGAGGGTGCGGCGGTCGTGGACGACACCGGCCTGATCGGCCAGGTCAGCCGCGCTTTTCCCTGGACTGCCGAGGTCGCCCTGATCACGGATCGCGAACAGGTGGTGCCCGTGCAGATCGTGCGCAACGGCCTGCGTGCCGTGGTGTTCGGCATGGGCTATGACGGCGCGCTCGACCTGCGCTTCATGCCGGTGAATGCGGAGATCGAAAACGGCGACGTGCTGGTCACGTCCGGGATCGACGGCGTCTATCCGGCCGGTTTGCCGGTGGCGGTGGTCTCGAACATCGAGCGCAACGCCGCCTATCCCTTCGCCAAGATCACCTGCACGCCGACGGCGGGTGTCAACCGCCACAAACAAGTCCTGGTCCTGTCGCGCCTGGCACCGCTGCCGGATTACCCGGCCGCCTCCGAAACCGCGCAAGGCGCGAAGCCGCGCCTCAAGCCAAGGAAGGGCGGCTGATGCGCTTCGGCAATATCTACTCCGAGGAAATCCTGCTGCCGGTCAAGCCCGCCTATATCGTGCTGACCTTGCTGGCCGCGCTCATGCTCAACCTTCTTCCGCTGACCGGCCGGGTGCTGGCATTGCGCCCCGACTTTGTCGCACTGGCACTGCTTTACTGGGGTATCCACCAGCCGCGAAAAATAGGTTTCTTTCCCGCATGGCTGCTGGGACTGGCGATGGATGTGGCCGATGGCAGCCTGTTCGGCCAGCATGCGCTGGCTTACTCGGCCATGATGTTCGTCGCCATCTTCCTGCACCGGCGCGTGTCCATGTTCGACCTGCGCCACCAGATGCTGCACGTGGTCGTCATCCTGCTGGCCATGCAGTTAATTGTGCTCGGCGTGCGGCAGGCCGCCGGCGGCGAACTGCCGGGCTGGTGGTATTTCCTCTCCAGTGCCACCGGAGCCCTGTTGTGGCCGATTGCCCACATCGTATTCACCGCGCCGCTGCGGCCACGGCATGACCCGGACGATGTCTGATCCGGTGCCGAATGCCACAGTCCGCTAGTTTTTCGAGGCAATGATTCGCTCGGTTGAACTTCGCGACCACCAGCGCGAGCTCTACTACTTCCAGCTGCGGCTCGCCATCGTCGGCGGCGCCGTCCTGTTCGCGTTCTTCGTGCTGTTCGTGCGTTTTTTCTACGTTCAGGTCGTCCAGTATGATTACTACCACACGCTGGCCGAGCAGAACCGGATTTTCGTGGTCCCGGTGGTGCCCAACCGGGGCCTGATCCTGGACCGCAACGGCGTGGTGCTGGCCCACAACTTCGCCGCCTATACGCTGGAAATCATGACGACGCAGGTGGATGACCTGCCCGCCCTCATCAACCAGCTCTCGACGCTGGTCGAGATCACTCCGAAGGACAGGAAACGCTTCCAGAAACTTCTGGAAGAGGGACACGATTTCGCCAGCATCCCGATCCGCACCCGGTTGAACGACGAGGAAGTGGCCCGTTTCGCGGTGAACCGCTACCGTTTTCCCGGCGTGGATATCAACGCACGCCTGTTCCGCCACTATCCCAACGGCGAGATCGCCTCGCACGTCGTCGGCTACATCGGCCGCATCAGCGACGGCGACGTTGATCTGCTCCGGAAAGAAGGCACGGCGGCCAACTACAGCGCTTCGGACTACATCGGCAAGGTCGGGCTCGAGCAGCGGTATGAGAAACAGCTGCGTGGCGTCACCGGCTACGAACATGTGGAGACAGACGCCAACGGCCGTTCGGTGCGCACCCTGCGCAGCATCCTGCCGATATCGGGAGACAATCTGCTGCTGGCGCTGGACGCGCGCCTGCAACAAGTCGCGGAACAGGTGTTCGGCGACCGCCGCGGATCGCTGGTGGCGATTGAGCCGAAGACCGGCGGCGTGCTGGCGCTGGTGTCCAAGCCGGGCTTCGATCCCAATCTTTTCGTCGAAGGCATCGATCCGCAGAACTGGGATGCGCTGAACAACTCCCCCGACCATCCGCTCAACAACCGTGCGCTGCAGGGCGTATATCCGCCTGGCTCGACTTTCAAGCCCTTCATGGCGCTCGCAGGTCTCGAGACTGGCAAGCGCAAGCCGGGCTTCACGATTTCCGATCCTGGCTATTTCGTGTTGGGCGGCGGGGGCCACGTTTTTCGGGACTGGAAGGCCGGTGGCCATGGCCTGGTGGATCTGCACAAGGCGGTGGTGCAGTCCTGCGACATCTATTTCTACGGGCTGGCGCAGGAGCTGGGCATCGATGCCATCCACCAGTTCATCGGCCAGTTCGGCCTCGGCCAGAAAACCGGGATCGACATCGAGGGCGAAGTGGCCGGCCTGCTGCCGTCGCAGGACTGGAAGCAGCGCCGGTTCCAGCAGAAATGGTTTGTTGGCGACACCATTTCCATCGGCATCGGTCAGGGCTACATCCTGACCACGCCTTTGCAACTGGCTCAGGCCACCGCGATACTGGCCAACGACGGCAAGGTTTTCCGGCCGCACGTAGTCAGGCATATCCAGGACAGCCAGACCGATGCACTGACCACCATCGAACCGCAGCCAATCTCGGAAGTGCCGCTCAAGGCGGACAACATCCGGCGCGTGCGTGACGCGATGGTGGATGTCACCAAACCCGGCGGCACCGCCGCGTGGGCGGGATTGAATACGAAGTACCTGTTCGCGGGCAAGACCGGCACCGCGCAGGTGATCGGCATGAAAGGCCAGAAGTACGACGAGGCCCGGGTGCAGGAACGCCACCGCGACCATGCGCTTTTCATTGCCTATGCGCCGGCAGACGATCCCAAGATCGCGCTGGCGATCCTGGTCGAGAACGGCGGTCACGGCGGCAGCACGGCCGCACCGATAGCGCGCCAGGTCGTGGACTTCTATTTGCTTGGCAAGGAGCCGCCGCCGAAACCGGCCGCTGCGGTCGAGCTGGGGCAGGAAAATGATTAACCGGCTGTGGAGTTCCCTGGTCAGGCATATCGACCGCCAGTTGATCATCCTTGTTGCGCTGCTCATGGGCCTGGGCCTGGCCACGCTGTTCAGCGCCTCCGGCGCCAGCTTCGACCGCGTGCTCGGACAGCTCGCCAACATCGCCGTCGCGCTTGCGGTGATGTGGATAGCCGCGAACGTGCCGCTGCACTACCTCAATCGCATCGCGCTGCCGCTGTATGTCTTTGGCGTCATCCTGCTGATCGCCGTCGACACCTTCGGCATGATCGTCAACGGCGCGCAACGCTGGCTCAACCTCGGCTTCACCCGGATCCAGCCTTCCGAGCTGATGAAGATCGCGCTGCCACTGATGCTGGCGTGGTACTTCGACCGCTACGAAGCCATCCTGCGCCTGCGCAATTTCGCGGTCGGTACGGTGCTGGTGCTGGTGCCGGTGCTGTTGATCGCAAAACAGCCCGATCTCGGCACGGCGCTGCTGGTGGCGGCTGCCGGATTCTACGTGCTGTTCCTCGCCGGATTGTCGTGGAAGCTCCTTGTGGGGCTCGGCCTGGCCGGGTCCGCCAGCCTGCCTTTCCTGTGGTCGATGATGCACGACTACCAGCGCCAGCGTGTACTGACGCTGTTCGATCCCTCGCAGGATCCGCTCGGCGCCGGTTATCACACCATCCAGTCCACCATTGCGCTGGGATCCGGCGGATTCATGGGCAAGGGCTGGCTCAACGGCACTCAGTCACACCTGGACTTTCTCCCGGAGCGCACCACCGATTTCATTTTCGCCGTCTATGCCGAAGAGTTCGGCCTCGTCGGCAACGTGGTGCTCATGGTGCTGTTCCTGCTGGTCATCGGGCGCGGATTGGTGATCGCCGCCAATGCGCCGACCCTGTTCACGCGACTGCTGGCCGGCGCGATCACGCTGACGTTCTTTACCTATGCGTTCGTGAACATGGGAATGGTCGCCGGCATCCTGCCGGTGGTCGGCATTCCGCTGCCGCTGATCAGCTACGGCGGCACCTCGTTGGTGACCATACTGTTCGGCATCGGGTTGCTGATGAGCATCCATACGCACAGACGTCTGGTGCAGACGTAGGTGTGCCCGACTTCGCTGGATTCCACATGGGATACCGGCTTCGCCATAACCGGGCTTTGCCCATAAGGGACGAGGGGCGAGGGAAGAGGGAAATGCCTTTAATGATGTGCAAGAAATATAAGGACTAAATGCATTCGATGATCACTTCAAGACGAAAGCTCTTCCCTCTTCCCTCGCCCCTCTTCCCTCGCCCCTCAGCGCTGATCGTTGCGGCTATTGCCGTCACGATCATTGCGGGATGCGGCGGCGGACCCACCCGCCCTTCCGCATCCTCCAAACCGGGTGGCTATTACCTCGACGACGGTCCCGGCGCCCATCCCCCGGCCAATTTCGATTCGGCGGCGGAGCCGGTGCCTAAAATAGAGCCGCTCAACCGGTACACCGGCCGGCCGTATGCGGTCTTCGGCAGGACTTACACGCCTTACACCCAGTTGACACCGTACAAGATGCGCGGCCTCGCGAGCTGGTACGGCAAGCGCTATCACGGACAGAAGACATCTTCCGGTGAGGTGTACGACATGTACGGGCTGTCTGCTGCGCATACCCTCCTGCCGCTGCCGAGCTACGCGCGCGTGACCAATGTGAGCAACGGCAGGTCGGTGGTTGTTCGCGTGAACGACCGCGGGCCTTTCCACCAGGATCGACTCATAGATCTCTCGTATGCAGCCGCGCATCGCCTCGACCTGATCGGACAGGGCAGCGGCATGGTCGAGGTCGAAGCCATTATTCCGGGAACGGGCGATGCGCGAACGGAAGTAACGCCTGCGGCGGTGCCTGCGCCGGTGGCCACGGAAAGCGGCGGCATCTTCGTTCAGCTTGGCGCCTTCTCGGCGGCGGAGAATGCGGATGCATTCCTGCGCAAGCTGCGCATCGATCTCGCCTGGCTGGCGGACTCCATGCAGGTCTATCGCGCCGATGGCAGTTACAAGGTGCATGCCGGTCCCTACAAGACTCGTGACGAGGCGGAGCTTGCCGCCGAACGTGTGCGCAAGGAACTCGGCTTTAAGGCATTCGTGCTCAATCGATAACAACAGGACCAGGACATGCGCACACTCATTTGCGGTTCCGTCGCCTACGACACCATCATGGTGTTCCAGGACCATTTCAAAAAACACATCCTTCCCGACCAGATCCACATCCTGAACGTGTCCTTCCTGGTGCCGGAGATGCGCCGCGAGTTCGGCGGCTGCGCCGGCAACATCGCCTATTCCCTGAAAATGCTCGGCGGCGATCCGCTGATCATGGCGACCGTCGGCCAGGACTGGCAGCCGTACGCCTACCGCCTTGAAAAGCTGCGGCTGTCGCAGGCGCACGTGCGCCAGGTGCCCGAGGCCTTCACGGCCCAGGCCTTCATCACCACCGATCTCGACGACAACCAGATCACGGCATTTCATCCGGGGGCGATGAACTTCTCGTATCTCAATCACATTGCCGATGCGAAGGATGTCGGGCTCGGCATCGTCTCTCCCGACGGGCGTGATGGCATGCTGCAGCATGCGCGCGAATTCCACGAAGCCGGCGTGCCCTTCATTTTCGATCCGGGGCAGGGCCTGCTCCTGTTCAATGGCGACGACCTGATGAATTTCATCCGTCAGGCCGATTACGTTACGGCCAACGACTACGAGGCGAAACTGGTCCAGGAGCGCACCGGCAAAACCGTCGAAGAGCTGTCGAAGCTGGTGAAAGCGTTCATCGTCACGCAGGGTGCGCAAGGTTCGCAGATTTATTCGAAGGGCGGGATTGAAACCATTCCCACCGTGAAGCCCCTACGCGTCCTCGACCCCACCGGTTGCGGTGACGCGTACCGGGCAGGCCTGCTTTATGGCATTGCCAACGACATGGATTGGGCCTCCACGGGCAGGCTCGCGTCCCTGCTCGGTTCGATCAAGATCGCCGAACGCGGCGCGCAGAACCATGTGTTCACGCGGGATGAGATCGGGACCCGGTTCAAGGAGGCGTTCGGAAGGTCGCTCTAGAGCCGGTGACTGTGTTGAAAATGACCCCGCTGGCGGTCCGTTTTTATCGCGCATTCCGCCTCGCCCTGCACCTTCTTCGCGGCGTTCTCACGATTGCCCTGTTTTTTCCCCTCTACGGCAGGGAACGCCGCAAGAACGCCGTGCGCCGCTGGTCGACACAGAGCCTGTCGATCATCAATGTCGTGCCGAGGGTGCATGGGGAACCGCCGGTTCATCCGGGCCGTCCCCTGGTGCTGGTCGCCAACCACGTCTCGTGGCTGGACATCCAGGTCATCCATGCCGTCTGGCAGGTGCGTTTCGTCGCCAAGTCGGAAGTGCGCGGCTGGCCGGTGATCGGCTGGCTTTCCGCGCGTACCGGAACGCTGTTCATCGAAAGGGGGAGCGGACGCCATGCGGTACGCATCAACCAGGCCATTCACGCGGCGTTCGTCGAAGGCGACGCGATCGGCGTGTTCCCCGAAGGCACCACGACGCCAGGCGACGAAATCGGGAAATTCCATGCGTCGCTGCTGCAACCGGCCGTGGACGAGGATGCACTGGTCTGTCCGGTGGCCCTGCGCTACCTGGATGAAGACGGGAATTTGTGCGTGGACGCCAGCTATGTCGGCGAAACCAGCCTGTCGGAGTCCATGCGCACGATCCTGCGGCAGCCGCGCATCACTGCCGAACTGTTTTTTCTTCAGCCGATCGATGCACGCGGCAGGACGCGGCGCGACCTGGCGCGCGAAACCCGCGAACTGATCGCGACAAGCCTCAGCCTGCCGGTTTAGGGCAGGACACCTGGAACACTCGGCGGTCCTCCAATCGTACCGCCGACAGGCGCCCGCCCCAGAGACAACCGGTATCCAGCGCCAGCAGTTTCGTTTCCGCCCGCAGGCCAAGGGCCGACCAGTGGCCGCAGACCACCGTACTGTCGGCGCTGCGACGGCCTGGCACCGCGAACCAGGGCATGTAACCCTCGGGAATGTCTTCCAGCTTGCCCTTGTGGCTGAATTCCATGCGGCCATCGGCAGTGCAGACTCGCAGGCGGGTCATCGCATTGATGATCACCCGCAACCTGTCAAAACCGGTCAGCGCATCATCCCAGCGGTCCGGCTGGTTGCCGTACATGTTCGCCATCAGGTCCGGCCACGACGGACCGCGCAACACCTGCTCCACTTCCTTGCCGAGTTGCGCGGCCTGTGCGGTGGTCCATGACGGCAGCAGGCCAGCATGGACCATCGCGTATTCGCCTTCAATGTGCGTCAAGGGTAGCCGACGCAGCCAGGCCAGCAGGTCTTCCCGGTCCGGTGCGTCGAGGATGCCGCCGAGGGTGTCTGCTTTGTGCCGTTTGGTGCGGCCCTCGGCCACCATCAGCAAATGGAGGTCATGGTTGCCGAGGACGCTGACCGCCGCTTTGCCCAGCGATTTAACGAAGCGCAGCACTTCCAGCGACTGCGGCCCGCGGTTCACCAGGTCGCCGACGAACCAGAGCCGGTCGCGGCTTTTGTTGAATCCGGTTTCGCCGAGCAGTTCCTGCAGCGGATCGAAACAGCCCTGCATGTCGCCGATTGCGTAAGTAGCCATGAGAAACGGTGAACGGTGATCGGTAAACAGTGATCGGTGAAAGGACAATGGTAAAGCGTATTCTTGCTGTGGGACGCGCAAAGCAAAAAGGCGCAGCAGATGCTGCGCCTTACTGTTAACCGTTGACTGTTCGCCGATTACTTGCCCTGGTCCACCAGGTAATCCACCGCGGCCTTGATTTCGGCGTCGGAAGCGGAAGCGGCGCCGCCCTTTGCAGGCATCGCGTTCTTGCCTTTGATGGCGCTGGCGTAGAGCGTTTCCTTACCCAGAGCGATGCGGGCTTTCCACGCTGCCTTGTCGCCGGTCTTGGGCGCGCCGGCAATTCCGGCGCCGTGACAGACGGTACAGACGGATTGATAGACGGCCTTGCCGTCCACCGCACCAGCGGCCTTTGCCGGACCCGACGCGGTCTTCACGGCACCGCCCGCGCCCGTTGTCACGCCGGCCGCGGGCATTGCCGCACCGGGCACCTCGCCAATGTACACCGCCCCCGCCGGTTTCAGCCGCTCAGCGACCGCTGCCTCGCTCATGGCCGAACTTTTCGCGTCGAACTTGAGGCCGCCGGTCGCCATTTCGGCGATCATGATGAGGCCGAGGACGGGGATCAGGAAAGCGAGGACCACGACGACGATTAACTGCTTTGGCGTCTTGATCAGGGATTCGTGTTCTTCGAGGTGGACTTCGTCCATGAAATTCCCTTGCGGTTAAGGCTTTTAGAGCGCCGAATTATAGGCCATTCGCCCCCACCGAAAAAGGCTCGGCAATGGACTGGAACCGCCTTTGCCCGTAAACTTGCCCCCTGATGCGCCCGTAGCTCAGCTGGATAGAGTACTGCCCTCCGAAGGCAGGGGTCGGACGTTCGAATCGTCTCGGGCGCGCCACTTCCCCCTTATTCCATATCGTCCCCCGCCGTGAATGATCCCGCTGGCCTCGGCGCTTTGTTCGCGAGCAGTTTCCTGGCGGCGACGCTGCTGCCGGGCGGTTCGGAGCTGGTTTTCGCCGGCATGCTGATGAGCGGTTCCGCGACCTTGTGGCCCGCGCTCATGGTGGCGACTTTGGGCAACACGCTGGGCGGCCTGAGTTCCTATCTGCTCGGCAGGCTGGTCCCGCAGAAAAAAATCGGCGGTCGCGCGCTCGCGTGGGTGAAGCGGCGAGGCGCGCCCGTCCTGCTGCTCTCCTGGGTCCCGCTGATCGGCGATGCGCTGTGCGTCGCCGCGGGCTGGATGCGGCTGAATGCCTGGTGGTCCGCCTTGTTCATCGCGATCGGCAAGTTCGCCCGCTATTACGTGATCGGATACTTGGCGGCGTGATGCTGCCGTGTGTGCTGCGCCGCGGTAGAATTCGCTTCCAGAAACGCTGTCGAATAGACAATGCAGCCCATTGCTCCATTCGCGTCCACCGGCATCCGGCTTCGCGAAATCCCCTACAACTACACTTCGTTCTCCGACCGCGAGATCGTCATTCGCCTGCTCGGCGCGCCGATGTGGCAGATGCTCGACGAGCTGCGCAGCCAGCGGCGCACCGGGCGTTCCGCCCGCATGCTGTACGAAGTGCTGGGCGATATCTGGGTGGTCGAGCGTAATCCTTATCTGCAGGACGACCTGCTCGATAATCCGCGACGCCGCGACGCGCTGATCGAAGCCCTGCGCCATCGCCTGCGCCAGATCGAGCAACGCCGGCGTGACAATGACGACAGGAACAGCGTCGCCGATCAGGTCGTGCAACTGCTCGCCGCGGCCCATCGCGCGGTGGATGACTTCGAGCGCGATTTCGACCAGACCGTGGAACTGAGGAAAAAGGCGTTGCGCCGCCTGACCCGCGTCACCCGGCGGGACAACATCGCCTTCGACGGCCTGGCGCGTGTGTCACACGTGACCGATGCGACCGACTGGCGGGTCGAGTATCCCTTCGTGGTCCTGTATCCCGACACCGAGGAGGAAGTGCAGCCGCTGGTACTGGCGTGTATCGAACTCGGCCTCACCATCATTCCCCGCGGCGGCGGCACCGGCTACACCGGCGGGGCCGTGCCGCTGGACAAACTTTCCGCGGTCATCAATACCGAAAAGCTGGAAAATCTCGGCCCTGTCGAGATGCTGCCTCTGTCGGGTGTCGACCATCCGGTGGCGACCATCCATTGCGGCGCCGGTGTAGTGACCCGGCGCGTGATGGAGGCCGCGGATGCGGCCGGGCGTGTGTTCGCGGTGGATCCGACTTCGGCTGATGCGTCCTGTATCGGCGGCAACATCGCAATGAACGCGGGCGGCAAGAAGGCCGTGCTATGGGGCACGGCGATCGACAACCTGGCTTCCTGGAAGATGGTCACCCCGGATGCCGAGTGGATGCTGGTCGAGCGCATCGACCACAACCTCGGCAAGATCCACGATGCGGAGATGGCGCGTTTTCGTGTGACCCGCTTCGGCCAGGATGGGCGCATGCCGAGCGCCGAACCGCAGATCCTGGAGATCCCCGGCCGGAAATTCCGCAAGGAAGGCCTGGGCAAGGACGTCACGGACAAATTCCTTTCCGGCCTGCCGGGCGTGCAGAAGGAGGGCTGCGACGGGATCATCACCTCGGCGCGCTTCATTCTGCACAAGATGCCCGCGCATACCCGCACCGTCTGCCTCGAGTTCTACGGCCAGGTCGGGCAGGCCGTCCCGTCCATCGTCGAGATCAAGGCACATCTGGACCTCAAGCCGGGTGGAGCGGTCCTCGCCGGGCTCGAGCATCTGGACGAGCGCTACGTCAAAGCAGTCGGCTATGCGACCAAGGCCAAGCGCAGCGGCCGGCCGAAGATGGTCCTGCTGGCCGATATCGTCGGCGAAGACGACAAGGCGGTCGGCGAAGCGGCCTCGGCAGTCGTGCGCATCGCCAACGCGCGCGGCGGCGAAGGCTTCATCGCGGTATCCGCGGAAGCACGCAAGCAGTTCTGGCTCGACCGCGCCCGCACCGCAGCGATCGCCAGGCATACGAACGCGTTCAAGATCAACGAAGACGTGGTCATTCCCCTGGAGCGCCTGGGCGAGTACTCCGACGAGATCGAACGCATCAACATCGAACTGTCGCTGAAGAACAAGATCCGCCTGATGGATGCGATGGATGAGTTCTTCCAGGGCGAGTTGCCGCTGCACCAGGAATCCGAAAAAGTCTCCAGCGTTGAACTGCTGGGCAGCCGGCGCGCCGCCGCGGTGGAACTGGTGCGTTCCACCCGCGAACGCTGGAGCTGGTTGCTCGAACATCTCGACAGTCCGTTCGAAGATTTCCTCGCGAGGGGCGAGGGGCGAGGGGCGGGGGGCGAGGGAAATACACCAGGACCGGGACGACAAGAGACCAAGGATGCGATGCTCACCCCGCGTCCCTCGCCCCTCACGGTTTTCCAAGCCCTCCAAACCCACACCCTGCGCGTGTCGTGGAAAAAAGAAGCCTGCGAACCGCTGATGCAGATTTTCGACGGGCGCGCCTTCGATCCCCTGCGTGCCGGGATCAATGCCATCCATAGGGAGATCCTGAAAAGCCGCCTGTTCGTCGCCTTGCACATGCATGCGGGCGACGGCAACGTGCATACCAACATTCCGGTGAATTCCGACAACTACGCGATGTTGCAGGAAGCGAACGTCGCCGTCGCCCGGATCATGAAGCTGGCGCGCGCACTCAACGGTGTGATTTCCGGCGAGCACGGCATTGGCATCACCAAGCTCGACTACCTGGATGAAGTAGATATCCGGGCATTCACCGCGTACAAAAAGCAGGTCGATCCGGAGGGCCGGTTCAACAAGGGCAAGCTCCTGGCCGGAGGCAATCTCGACAAGGCCTATACGCCGAGCTTCAGCCTGCTGGAACTGGAGAGCCTGATCCTCGAGCAAAGCGCGATCGGCGAAATCTCCGATTCAATCAAGGACTGCCTGCGCTGCGGCAAGTGCAAGCCGGTGTGCTCGACGCACGTGCCGCGCGCCAACCTGCTGTACTCGCCGCGCAACAAGATCCTGGCCACGTCGCTGCTGATTGAGGCTTTCCTGTATGAAGAACAGACACGCCGCGGCATTTCTCTGAAGCACTTCGACGAATTTTCCGACGTCGCCGACCACTGCACCGTCTGCCACAAGTGCCTGAACCCCTGTCCGGTGGACATCGATTTCGGCGACGTCTCGATCGCGATGCGCAATTTCCTGCGCAAGCAGGGCAAGAAGAAATTCAATCCGGGGACCGCGGCTTCGATGCTGTTCCTCAACGCGACGGACCCGAACACCATCAAGGTCACCCGCAAGATAATGATCGAGTGGGGCTTCCGCGCGCAGCGCCTGGCGCACAAGGCGGGCAAGGCACTAGGGCTGGTGCAGCCACAGGTCAGGCATCCGCCCGCAACACTCGGCAAGCCGCCGCTCAAAGCCCAGGTCATCCACTTCATCAACAAGCCGATGCCCGGCGGCCTGCCCAAGAAAACTTCCCGGGCCCTGCTGGATATCGAAGACAACCACATGGTGCCGGTGATCCGCGACCCGAAAAGGGCCAACGAGGATTCCGACGCGGTGTTCTATTTCCCCGGCTGCGGCAGCGAGCGCCTGTTCGGCCAGGTGGGGCTCGCGACCCAGGCCATGCTCTACGAAGTGGGCGCGGTAACGGTGCTGCCGCCGGGGTACCTGTGCTGCGGCTATCCGCAGACATCGGCCGGCGAGCAGGACAAGGGCCAGAAGATCAGCACCGACAACCGCGTGCTGTTCCATCGCGTCGCCAATACGCTCAACTACCTCGATATCAAGACCGTCGTGGTGTCCTGCGGCACCTGCATGGACCAGTTGCAGAAGTACGAATTCGACAAGATTTTCCCCGGCTGCCGGCTGCTCGACATTCACGAGTACCTGCTGGAGAAAGGCGTCAGGCTGGAAGGCGTGAATGGGGTTCGCTACATGTACCACGACCCCTGCCACACGCCGATGAAGACCTACGAGCCGCTCAAGGTGGTCAACAAGCTTATGGGGTCCGACGTGAAACTCAACGACCGCTGCTGCGGCGAGTCCGGCACGCTGGCCGTGACCCGTCCAGACATTTCCACGCAGGTGCGCTTCCGCAAGGAAGAGGAAATGCGCAAAGGCGCCGCTGCGATCCGCGCCAACGGGCATGAGGGACCCGTCAAGATCCTGACTTCCTGCCCGTCCTGCCTGCAGGGCCTGTCGCGCTACGACAACGACTCCGGTACCACGGCGGACTACATCGTGGTCGAGATCGCCAGGCACGTGCTCGGCGAAAACTGGATGGCGGACTACGTTGCCAAGGCCAACAACGGCGGAATTGAACGCGTATTGCTCTAGCTTCGTGCGACCCAACGCCGCAGGCGGACGGTCTGAACCAGCGCCGGGTTGGGCATGCGTCGCAACTACAGTGCGAATACTTCTCGGATCACTTCGGGGCGCTTGGCCGCTATGGTAAGTAAGGCTTGGGCGGCTCCAGATGGTTTGCGCCGCCCCTGCTCCCACTCCTGAAGCGTCCTGATTGATACTCCCAGGACTTGAGCAAACGGAGTCTGCGAAAGGCCGAACTTTGCTCTGGCCTGCGTCACGTCAGACAGCGAAACCCGATGAACGCGACCGGACTTTCCGGCCTTCATTTCAAGGACCGACGCAAGTAACTCGCTGACGTAGGTTCGTCAAACATGCCCAACGACAAGCTAAGCGGCGCCGCAAACCAAGTTCGCTCGAAGCGCCGCGCTCCTGGGCGTCCGCTTTAAGCGCCTGGTTAGGCCTTCTTTACTTCAAGGCTTATTGCGCTGCTAAACACGGTCCCTCATCCAAAGAATTTTGAGTGAATTCTTTGCGATATAGGAGGTTCGCCATGCGATGGAACCCAATTTATTGGCGATTTCCTTAGGCGAGAGGATGTGATCCACATGATCAATTTCGATTGCGTTTATCGGCATGGATTCTGAAGCAGCGGTATCAGGTGTCTGGGCGAAGGTTACACCTCCTTTTTCTTTCAGAATCTTAAGACCTTCTGCACCATCGGAACCTTCTCCGGAAAGGATGATTCCTATAGACCCATGGGCTTGATCTTTTGCTAGAGAATACATGAAGTGATCAATGGCGTTGTTCACAGGTTTGTCAGGGCGAGGAATGAGTAAGAGTGAGTGTCCTTCGATTTCCATGAATCTATCCGGAGGTAGAATGTAGATGTGATCAGCAAGTATTTCTTGATGTTCTTTCGCCACTTGGGTAACTGGCATTTTCGTTGAACGGGAAAGAATCTCGGGGAGCAGACTTTTTGATCCGCGCAGAATATGTGATAGCAATACGAACGCCATTCCTGTGTCCGTAGGTAAGTTTTCAATCAACTCCTGAAAGGCCGCTAAGCCTCCAGCTGAGGCACCGATCGCAACAACACTTGGAGAATTTAATTCGCCCATGTTTTACCCTCCTTTGAACCGGACGTATGAGACATTGGGTACTGAGCCTAGAATGATGAACCACGGAATGAAAACCTGCCGTGTTTAAGAAGACAGTCGCATAGGCCCAACGCCCGAATTCAGCCGCGCTGCCAGGCGTCGGCTGGAATGACTGGTTGGACGTCACGTTGCTTTCTGGCGCACCAGCTTGACTTGGAGCTCGCACCCTACAGCGCTTGCATAGCGTTTGAGCGTTGCAAGCGATGGGGCGTGCTTGCCGGCCGACTCAAGGCGGGAGACTGCGCTCTTGGTAGTGCCCATGCGTTCCGCGACGGCATCCTGGGTAAGACCAGCGCGAGAGCGTGCCTTGAGCATTTGACCGGCCACTTGATATTCCAGCGCCAATGCGTCGTAGGCTTCGCGGAAGCCCTTGCGCGCACGAGCCTTTTCAAGGAACGCCTTGTGGACATGGGGCACAGATTTGTACTTAAGCTCAGCTATCTTGTAACTCCTTGAAGCGCTTGCGCGCCAGTTTCAGTTCACGGTCGGGCGTCTGTTAAGTCTTCTTGATGAACGCGTGCAACACCGTGACACGCTTGCCCACCAAGAAGCAGTAGAACGCGCGGCCCATGCCAGCCCGACCACGTGGCCTCAGCTCGAACAATCCGTCGCCAAAGGCGCGGGAGTGCGGCAGGCGAAGACTGGGGCCGTATTCGGCCAGAAGCTCAACAAGGCGCGCATAGTCTGCGAGGACATCAACTGGCCAAGATTCAATCTAGGCAAGCACGTGTTCATGGAATTACGCGATTTCAAACGCCATGAATGCAGGTTATCAAATACGCTAACGAGGCGCAACGGCCACATTTTGTGCCGCCCAATGTCCAAGCTGAGCGGCCCGCCGCCACCGGCCTTCCGCCAGAAAAGAAGCCGCTTGCCGGCGGGTCCGCTCGAGCGTCAGGTTGGGCCTCGGTGTCGCCACCACAAAATGCTGATCCGAAGCCCTGCCACTCGCAACGCGCCAGCGAACAGCCGGCACATTCTCTCGGCGTCGGTGCCGCCGCCGTCCCCAAGCGCCATACCCCTCGTCGCAATCGTGGGCGTCTGACTCATCGACGAGGGCTCAGAGCGAGGCCGAACGTAATAACCGGCGCTGCGCGGCCGTATCGCGCAGCGCCCGTGTTGAGCGCCGGGATGGGCGATACGCTTTTGCAGGACATGGCAAGTCGAGTCCACTGACAGAACTCGGCGCCGATATTACGGCGACTGTGAGCCGATGCGCTGTTCCAATTGATCCACCTGATCGAGCAATTGCGCGAACTCTCGGCCGAAGGCGGTAATGTTGTACTCAACGCGCGGCGGCACCTCCGGGTAGCTGGTCTTTTCCAGGATGCCGAAGCGCACCAGCTTGACTAGGCGCTCGTTGAGCACCTTGGCGCTGAGGCCGTCGACGGCGTGTTCCATGGCACCGGGCCGGTGCACGCCATGGCGCACCAGGTCAATCACGGTCAGCGACCATTTGCAGCCGATTACGCTTTCCACCATCTGATGCACGCTGGATGTTTCCATGAAAAAAATCTCCGCTGCCGATTCAACAAGTTGCACCATTTGGTGCCTACCCCACGCTTTGGTGCCCGCCTTTCGCCGCCGCTTGCGGCCTGTACATTTGCGCTTGCCGCACCGACAAATCTTATTCGAAAGGAGTATTTCATGGGCCACCTTCCTGTATTCATTCTGGCACTCATGAGCACCACGGCGGCCCTTGCCGCGGACACTGAAGCCGTCCCCTATCCACAGAACTACCGTGAGTGGCATCACGTCAAAAGCATGGTCATCAACTCGGGCCACCCGCTGTACGATGCGTTCGGGGGTATCCACCACCTCTACGCCAATGCGGCCGCCGTGAAGGGCTACAAGAGCGGCACTTGGCCCGACGGCGCGGTGATCGTGTTCGATCTGCTGGAGGCGAAATCCGCCGACAACGCCGTCACCGAGGGTGCGCGCAAGGTGGTCGGCGTGATGCACCGAGACGCCAAGAAATTTGCCGCGACCGGCGGCTGGGGTTACGAGGGCTTTAAGGGCGACAGCAAGGCCGAGCGCGCGGTCGGTGCCAATGCGCTGGCCGCCTGCCACACCTGCCACACTGCGCAGAAGGACAGGGGCTTCGTCTTTAGCAAGCTGCGACCGTGAGCGGCGCACAGGACTTTGCACCGATGCCACTGCGCTGGCACTGTAAACCGCTCGGCTTGAGCGCCTTGTGTTGGGTTCACTCAACGATCTTCCAGTAGGAATCTTTGCGTATCACCTTTCCGCCCTGGAACTCGTAGTGATCACTCCCTCGAACCTCTACCTTGCGGCCATCCCTCGTCGTTCCAGTCAGCAACCACTCTGACACGCCCATGCGACCCGACACCCAGTGCCGATCGTCGCCATAGTGCACGTCAGGGGTCGTTTCGAATCTCATCGACAACCCCTTACGCACGGCATCCTTTCCGGTGAAGCGAGTACCCCACCCCACGGCTTGTTGCCCCGGGGCATATCCAGCGAAGAGTCCTCGGCAAAGTGCACCATGATCCTGTCCAGGGCGTGTGCATTGAATGCCGCACCCAACTCGAGAAGCAATTCATAGTTGCCTTGTTCCTCGTCAGTCATGATCGCTCTCCCTGGAGATTCCGCAAAAACGGGCGTCGATACTGAGAGCAGAAAAAGTACAACAACAGCATTCGTGCGACAGATCATGGTTTGCTCCTCTCATCGGTGTGCTTCACCGCGCAATCCCTGGCAGCGGGCAGGCCACCGGGGCTCCAATTCCTTTTCGCGACTGCATGCGAGCCGCCCAACGACCGAATTCAGCCGCGCCGCTAGGCGTCGGCTGGAATGATTGGTTGGGCGGCCTATCTTCCCGGCCGCTCACTCAACGATCTTCCAATAGGCGTCTTTGCGGATCACCTTCCCGCCTCGGAACTCGTAGTGATCCACCCCTCGAACCTCTACCTTGCGGCCCTCCCTGGTCGTTCCAGTCAGCAACCACTCTGATACGCCCAGGCGGCCCGATACCCAGTGCCGAGCCTCGCCATAGTGCACGTCGGGGGTCGTTTCGAATCGCATCGCCAGCCCCTTGCGCACACCATCTTTGCCAATAAAGCGCGTGCCCCACGGCTTACTGCCCCTAGGCATGTCTAACGACGCGTCCTCGGCAAAATGCAACATGATCCTGTCCAAGTCGTGCGCATTGAATGCTGCGGCCAACTCCAGAAGCAGCTCGTAGTTACGCTCTTCCTCTTCTATCATGATCGCTCCAGTATCAATGTTGATGCTCTCGGATTTCGAAGACTGCTGCGCACCAGCGGCAGAGTTTCAATCGGCCAATGAACGGACGGCTTTCATCCAACAATTCGATTTCGTAGCCTCTGGAATGGTTATTCGGACTGCGTGCGAGTATCCGAAATGCACCTCCGAACAGCCATCTGTCCCTTTCATGGTAATAGTCGATCAGCGAGAAAATAAACTGGCGATTAAAGTCGTCACGAGCCCCCGCCAACTATTCCAGCCATTCCATTCATCTCGATCACGCACGAAGACGTCGAGCGGATCATCTTTTCCGTTCCAACACGCGAGATGAAGCTTGTACTGGTCGGCGCTGGTGACCGGATACAACTGCGGAAGGCGGATGTTCATCGCTGCAAAGTGGCCTAACGATTGCCATCAGCGGCGGGAACCAGTAGACGAAGGCCGCTGGTGACTGTCCGCTGCATGGCATGGTTCGGCCTCATGTTCTCATTCTCGGTAAGATCACGCCGCCGGCTTGTGCTTTCTTAACCAATCCTGAAGCGCAGCGTCCACGCGTGTCTGCCAGCCTTCGCCGGTGGCTCGAAAACTCTGAACTACCTCCTGCGATAGCCGAATCGTAATGCGTTCCTTCGTCGGAGACTTCTGCGCTCCACGCACGCCCACTTTGCGTCGAAGCGAACCCGGAAGGGCCTGACGTGCGGGACGAAACTGCTTCAGGTCCTTTGCAGTGATTTCCCTGACCTCGCCCTTGGCGTCAGTCAGTGGCTTGAGCTTTGGCATAGCGTTTCACCTCGCGTGCGTTAGCCTTTCGGAAGCTGATGACGCGAATACCGTCCGCAGTCTCAGCAAAACAAAGAACGTGCAGTCGAACGCCGAGCATGCCTAAAGCTATGTAGCGTGTTTCTCCATAGTCATGTCGTTCGTCAACGGCGTACAGGGCGTTCTCGAAGTCGAACTCGGCGGCAGATTCAAACGAGAACCCACGGATACGGATGTTCCGTTGGTTCTTTGCCGGATCGTAAGAGATTCGCACACCGCATAGTGTACATACAAAAAGATCGATGCGCTACTGAGGCTGGATAGACAATCGACGCGACCTATGAGGCCGAACGTGTGGAACCGCCAACCTTTGACTCGATGTACATGATGCGACTCTTCATCGTTGCCTAACGCAAAAGCTGTGCGACCGGACGCCGCAGGCGGACGGTTCGCACCAGCGCCGGGTTAGCCGACGATTCGATCATAGTCTGCATGAGTCCCGATCCAGAACCACTGGACGCCGTCCCCTGCATCGTGACCCAGCGCGCGATGATGCTCGCCAACTCGCACGGACCAGACCTTTCCGATGCGCTTGAAGTGCAGAGATGGATGTTTTGGATCGGACTTGAGAAGCTGGAACTTCTTGTCCACAACATTTCTCCCAGACTTGGGCAGCGCTTCGTAAAGCGCCCAAAAGCGAGAAGACGCGGTGTGATTCAAAGGGGGCGCGTCTTCTGTGCCCTTTGGTCGGCCATCGAGTCTTCGATGAAGCGATCCAGTTTACCCGCTGCCGCGTCAGCTTCAATTTGACGGTCCCAAACCTGGGCGTCGAACTCGGCAAACCACTCCCGGAACTGCGCAAGTTCCACGGGAGAAAGGCTCTTGATGAGGAGTTCAAGCTTTTCGACTGCGCCCACGGGCACCCCTAATTCACAACGCGAAATAATTGTACACCGGTCATTTCTCGTCGGCTAACGCTCGCCATTGAACGGCGCCGACAGGCGTCCGTTCCGATAGCTTGTTATGCGACACGTTCTGATTACACAGGCAGACCAAGGTACTTCTTGATGTGATTTGCCAATACGTTGTCGATCTCGTTGTGGCGCGGAACCGGTTGCTTCTGCCCAGTAGCTGGATTGTGATAAATGTCGTGGCGCCCACCGTGCCGCAGAAGAACACAGCCCTTCTGCTCAATCTGGCGAACCAGCTCGCGACGCTTCACAGAGCAATTTCTTTGGTTCTGTAGTCCGACGGTACATCATCAAATGCCATCAGGCGAAAGGCGTCTTTGAGGTTTTCTTCTAACTCTTCGAGGGTCTCACCCTGAGTCATGATTTCTGGGTGTTCAAGTACTTTCCCAAGCCAGAACTGCTCACCTTTCCAGTAAACCATGGTTAATTTTTGGTTCATAGCGCCTCTTCTGAAGAGAATCGTAAACGTAGTCTACTCCGGTGCTATTGGTGTCGCATAACGCAAAGCTAACCGGCGCGCGGTGCTTTCTCGCGCGTCCGGTTGAGCGACGGGTTATGCCGCAATATCGACGTAATCGACGCGGCTTGCGGGTGGTGGAATAGGTGTCCCATCTTCGCGCATACCTTCAAGATGAAACTCAATAGCTTCGCGGATCTGCGATTCGACTTCCTCAATCGTGCCGCCAGTAGCTACACATCCCGGTAGGTCCGGAACGTACGCCGAGTAGTTGCTTTCGGCCTTTTCGATTACGATCGCATAGCGCATGGGCCCCTCATTTCCTCAATCCAGACTGCTTCAGACTACTGTTTAGCGTGCCCGGTGCCAAGTCGTCGGCCGGTTTACCAGGCACCGTGACCCGACCGGGTTTCGCAGAATGCTTAAATTGACGGTGGCTGCCGCGTGTTGCGACCAGAAACCATCCATCCTCGAGGAGCAGTCGTATGCGGCCCGGTCATGTGCAGCGTTTTGTTAGACCACATTCGCGGCTTCCAGAGCGAAGGTGTTGCCGGGTACTTGGGTTGTATTCCTGGCAAGCTTTCAGTAAAAGGGGTCAGAGCCCTTTACAGAAAATACGCCGAGTCCTACACTGGTGCCATTCTACAAAGACGGGGCGGGTAAGTGCCAAGGAAGCCGCGATTCTTTCTCCCCGATATCCCGGTGCATATT